>Ga0334890_1000210_pt1 | contig 113428 bp, 115 predicted proteins | sample GraSluR1_MG_3_FD_207220 | JGI IMG/M metagenome (GOLD analysis project Ga0334890, IMG submission 207220) | Sludge microbial communities from methane-producing bioreactor in Wageningen University, Netherlands - Granular Sludge_31_08-R1 | ecosystem: Engineered > Bioreactor > Anaerobic >... | reverse complement strand
ATTCAGATATTTTTCTACAAACATCACTCGACTTTCAGCACTGAGCTTCATCTTTCTTTTACCCATAATAAATACCCCTAACTAGGACATAATTATTTCTTTGTCCTAGTTAGGGGTAGCATAGCATTTTTAGAATGTTGAACTTTTTTGCTATTTATTGATTCGGTGATAGTTTTCATCAAAATATTTGCCATTTCGGATATCATCTGGCATTCCTTCATAAGGCGTTTCACTGATCACATCTTCGTTGTCTTCCCCTGCTTCACCAATATAAGTGATGTTCGCAAATTCTGGAACAACTAGCTTAGGATAGGTTTCATATTTCTCTCTAGCTTCCAGCATTTCATCGATGTGTTCATTTTGGAATGTAACAGTGATTTCTGGATGTTCCTCTACCCATTTTGGGAAGAAAATGGTGCCATGAAGTTTCTTTTCGTTTGGTACAAAGTCAAGCGCTACGTCAGTTCCAGTTGGTTCTGTCTAAGTAATTTTATAAACCCCTTCAGTTAAAAGATCCATTTGTACTTCTTGATCTTTCACCCAACGTCCTGCGACCATTCCTCCATGAATCCGATAATCCACAGTGTGGTCATTTTTAGCGTACCATTCGTATTCCCAACCATTATCATACGTATAAATAAAATGTGTGCCGACAAAATCTTCTAATGTTTTAAATTGTTTCAAATTAATCCCTCCAAATATTCAATTGACAACATGTAATTATTTACATGTTTTAGATTACGTAATTATGATAAAATGATTTTATTCAATTGTCAAGGGAGATGTTTAACATCGCACAAAAAAATACATTACAATACATTATTCTAGGAATGCTGCAAGATGATGAAAAAACTGGATACGATATAAAAACGGCGTTTACTACAGAAATTGGCGAATTTTGGCAAGCGAAGCACAGTCAAATTTACCCTGAGTTATCGAAGCTTACAAAAAAAGGCTGGATTGATTTCCAAACTGAGATTGTGGGAACAAAACTTGAAAAGAAAGTTTACTCCCTGACAAAAACAGGAAGAATGGCCTTACTCGAATGGATTAATGAACCCTTAACGGAATTGCCAACCAATAAGGACGAGTTTGTTTTGAAATTATATTTTATAAGAAGTATTGATGATCAGCGCCTACCGGAAATGATTCAACAGCAAATCGACTTGCATCAAAAAAAATTGGAGCATCTAGAAGACAGAAAAATAGCTGTTTTTCCTGATAAAAAGATTAAAGAAAACTATGGCCATTACCTTATCCTGATGCATGCGATTCATCGCGAGGAGGAATATTTAAGCTGGCTGGAAAGCTTGACAAAAAGAGCTTGAGTATTCAATCTCCAAATAAAAATTGGATGAGGAAAAACAAATCCAATTGGCTGTTTTCATAGGTACGACAAAAAGATATGCTATTAGAAAACAAATGGAGTATTACTATATGAAAAAAGTTGCAACAATCGCTGGTTCAGATGCGACCGGCGGCGGTGGATTAGAAGCTGATTTGAAAACCTTTCAAGAATTCGGAACGTTTGGTTTTGCCGCAATTACTTCGATCGTTAATTTAGATCCGAATAATGGCTCACACCATTTACGGATACTTCCTTTGGAAATACTGCAGGAACAACTTGCGTCAATCTTCGCAGGAACAATTGATGCCTTAAAAACTGGATTGTTACCTTCTCAAGAGATCATCGAATTAGTTAGTACACTGATTCCTAAAGAGATTCCGCTGATCGTTGACCCAGTGATTGGTGGCAAAGGAACCCAAGATTTCATCAAAAGCAATCAAGTTCAAGCCTTGCGAGAAAAATTAATTCCTCGTGCGATGATCGTAACACCGAATCTACGAGAAGCAGGTATTTTATCTGAACTGGGAGAACTGACTTCTAAAAAGCAAATGCAGGAAGCTGCTAAAAAGATCGCTCTGCTAGGTGTGAAACATGTAGTAATTAAAGGCGGCGCACGGTTAGACACGAAACAGACACTCGAACTTCATTATGATGGAAAAAGCTTCCAAAGCTATCCGCATCCTGTAATTGATACTCCTTACAATCATGGGGCCGGATGCACCTTTGCAGCAGCCATTACTGCGGCAGTGGCAAAAAATTATCCGGTGGAACAAGCTATCAAATTAGCGATTGATTTTGTTCAGGCAGCTATTTCGATGGGAGAACAAATCAACCCGTATGTTGGTCATGTCTGGCACGGTGCCTACACCCACGGAGAAAAACGATTGGAGTATTCAGATGAAAAGTAATAAGCGAATTCAAAACTTGGTATTAATTGCCTTATTTGCAGCACTTACCTTAATGGGAACAATGATCAAGATTCCTTTGCCAACCGGTGCCTTTCTACATTTTGGAAATGCGGTGGTTCTCTTAGCAGTGCTGTTGATTGGTTATTGGCAGGGAGCCTTAGCTGGTGGAATTGGCTTCTTTATTTTTGACATCCTAAATGGCTTTGCTGCTGAAGCCCCCTACTTTTTAGTCGAAAGCTTTATTGTGGGTGCCGCTGCCTATCTCGCCTTCTCATTTTTCAAGCGCAAGCCAACTCGGATTCGTCAAATCATCATTATCGGAATCTGTGCTGGCATTGCCAAGTTTATTATGTCTGTAATCAAAGCAACCGTTATGTCAATGATCGCTGGTGCTCAATTAAAACCCGCTTTCTTCGCGGCTTTAGCTACAATGCCCGCAACGGTGATCAATATTTTTTCAACAATTTTGATCGTCAGCCTGGTCTATTTTCCACTAAGACATGCAATGCAGATAATTTTTCATAATCAACCTGTGTAAATTATGCTATAATAAACGTCCTTGGCAGGGGCGAAAGCTTATAAAAGAGAGACCAACAAATCAATTGATTTGTTGGTCTCTCTTTTATTCTTTCATTGATGGTACTTCAAAATAGTCTTTACTCATAATATCACGATAAACCCCTGGAATGGATTTCCATGAAATGAATGAGATTCTTCTTACATATGTGCCTTTGTGCTGCACCAACGCATAATTCTTGCCTTCTGGAGCCTGTCCACCTTGAAAATCCAGCAGCATCCCCTCTCCAAATGGATCATCTGCTACCCAAATATTCTTATATGGATCAGGATACTGTTCTTTCTTCCCATCCTCTTTGTATTTTTTTCCATCATTATAAGTAACCGAAGTTGGTAGTGTCGCGTAGCCGATCTTCATTTCCATAAATGGATTGAAACGATCCACCCATTGATTTTGGTTCTGGTAGTGGGTAAGAAAGATGATTCCGGAGAAAACGATTAGTAAAGTCGCGATCAATCCATATTTATATACCTTTTTCAATTTGACATCTTTATCGATCCGTTTCACAACCTCTTCATCTCCTTTTAAAAGCTCATCCAGCGATGTGTTAAACAGTTCGCTTAATTCCACCAGAAGCGACAATTCCGGATAGGTTCTGCCTGTTTCCCAACTCGATATTGTTTTGTCAGAAACATTGAGCTTTGCTGCTAGTCCCTTTTGTGTCCATTCCATTCTTTTTCGGTGTTCTTTGATTTGCTTTCCGATCTCCACTTTACGTCCTCCTTTTAATTTCATCATAAATGAAAGAAATGATTTTTCTACCTAAACTTTGTAGAATCCTTCTATATTAAGGTCTATGTTTTGTGGAATCTCTATTTCATCGAATCCAACTGCTTCTTTGAATCACAGAAAACTTGCCAAGTTTCTATCTGCTGCCCTTGCTCAATAACTACTTTCAAAGCAGCTGGAAATTTCCAGTGCTTGTCGCTCTTTCCAAAATAAGATCCGCTTGCTCTACCAATAATCATCGTAAATTCATCATTTCCAATCCACTCTTCCATTTCAATAAGATAATCAGGAAACCAATCAAAATACCCTTGCCAACCAGTTTTCATCGCTTCTTTATTTTTACAATTGCCGTATGTATCGATAAACTGAAAATCTTCAGTTATCATTTGGATAATCTTTGGTAAATTTTGCTGATTAATAGCTTTAACAAATTGCTTGATGATTCTTTTTTTGTTCCTCCTGGAAGTTTGTTTTCTTAAGTATAACAAGAGAAAATCTTCATACTCCAAATTTTAAATAATTAGAATACTTTATGAATGCAAAATTGTTTTATTACTTTGTTTTAAATGTGTTATACTTTTATTTGTAATGATGTTATTAAATGAAAGGAGGAAATAGAATGACTTTTTATGATCAAGAAAAACCTTATCGTGTGACTTTTGATTTAGAACAAAATGTTTTTGTTGTTTACTCAACAATCACTGGTCAACAAGGAACTGGAATCACCATTGAACAAGCGATCTACGACCTCAAAAAATCTGCCTAAGGAGCGCGTATCTCAATGAATGAAGACTATAATTAAAAGCCTCTTCTTAGAATGAGAAAGCAGAGGCTTTTTTATATACTCAGCTTACATATTTGTTCGTTAAAGATAAGGTAAATCTATGTCTTCCTCTATGGATTTCACGTTATACTGAAGAAACGAAAAATACGGAGGTAGAAGTTTTATGAAAAAAGTGTTATTTCCATTCTTCGCAATAAGTTATTTGCTGGCACATATCACCTTACATCTGTCTCTTTATCCAATCGACTGGTTGTCCGGTTTATTTAACTAAGCGGAGGTAAAATATGCTGGAAATAATCATACAATTCTTTAAAAATCTAACAGATTTGTTCTGTCAGGTCGTTGATGTGATTGCTGACATTGTTCTTTATTTGTTCTCTGCTCAAATATAATAAATTGAAGAGTCCTGAAAAAGGGCTCTTTTTTTTCTTGACTATCCGCTTCTTTTGTTAGATGATGGGAATTTGAGTAAGAAAGTAGGAGAAACATGAGTATCTTAGATTTAACAGGAATCGCGCAACAATTTGGCGATAAAATCCTGTATGAAGATTTAGAATTACATTTGAACAAAGGGGAACACCTAGGCCTGATCGGACAAAATGGCGCTGGAAAAAGTACCCTAATAAAAATTATCACCGGCGAACATTTACCGGATGAAGGCACGATTGCTTGGCAGAAGAATATCCACGTGGGCTATTTGGATCAGTATGTCGAAGTCGATCCAACCTTATCTATCAAAGATTTTCTAAAAACTGCTTATGCCGCGGATTTTGTTAAAGAAGCGAAAATTGGCGAACTGTATATGGAATACAGTGAATCGATGGATGATAAATTGCTAGATAAGGCTGGAAAGCTACAGACAGAATTAGATCAAGGTGATTTTTATCAGATTGATACGTTAATTGCTGAAATGAGCAGTGGTTTGGGATTAGATGTTTTGGGTATGGATACGCCATTGGAGGATTTAAGCGGTGGCCAGCGTTCAAAATTAATTTTGGCAAAATTATTATTAGAAAAACCGGACGTGCTGATTTTGGATGAACCGACGAATCATTTGGATGATGAACACGTAGCCTGGTTGAGTCAATTTTTGCAGGATTTTTCCGGCACTTTCGTAGTCATTTCTCATGATCGCGATTTCTTGAACCAAATTACCACCCACATCGCTGATATCGAGTTTGGGAAATTGACCAAATATACTGGTAATTTAACGAAGGCCTTGAAACAAAAGGAACAATTCCAGGAAACATATATGAAGCAATATGCTGCTCAAAAACGTCAGATTGAGAAAACAGAAGCCTACATTCGTAAATACAAAGCAGGCTCACGTTCGACTATGGCGAAAAGCCGTCAAAAGCAGCTAGACAAAGTAGAACGCTTAACGCCGCCTTCTTCTAATGCGGTGGCTCACTTTGAGTTCCCATATGTACCGATCGTTACAACGTTAGCAATGGAGACAACAGATTTGGAAATTGGTTATCAACGACCACTGCTGCCGCCAATCAATATCACGCTGCGGTATGGCGAAAAAGTCGCTATTCGTGGGTTCAACGGCATCGGTAAATCAACCTTGCTGAAGACCTTGATCGAGGCGATTCCTAAAATTGCAGGTGAATTTCACTTTCCTGCAAATACGAAAATTAATTATTTCGAGCAAGATTTGCAATGGGAAAATCCTTACCAGACTCCCCTACAGTATTTGAGTGAACATTTCCCGAAAGAAACTGTTAAGGAGCTGCGGAAACATCTCGCTAAAGCAGGGTTGCCGAATCAATTAGCTCAAGAACCACTTAGTACCTTAAGTGGTGGTGAGCAAACCAAAGTTAAACTTTGTCAAATGACAATGCAAAAGGGAAATTTGCTGATTCTCGATGAACCAACAAATCACATCGATCAGGCAACAAAAGACAGCTTGCGTGAAAGTTTAGCTAATTTCGCTGGAACTGTCATCGTCGTTTCTCACGAAGAGAGCTTTTATCAAGACTGGACTGATCGAGTAATTGAGATTAGTCAATAAACGAAAAACACTAAAAAAGCCAACTGGTTAGCTGCTTTGCATCAAGAAAGCAAGTGCCCATTTGGCTTTTCTTTTATAAAATATTTTTAGCTTTACTTGATGGCTCTACTTCCATTGAAGTGTATCTCTTTCTTTATCCGTCAAACCAAAACTTTTGTAATGTTCTAAGACACGTTCGCGCAAATTAGGACTCCGAGATCCCCTTCTTATTAAAATATCTACTCCAGCTGGTGTGATGAATGATTTTTCAAAACGAATCACTAGTACATCCCCTTTGATTGTCACTACCTGCCAACGACTACTCAAAATTTTCATTATTCCTATTCCTCGCCAGATAAACTGTCCACCGACTAAACGGTCCATTCCTCTGATTTGCTTGGTTTTGCCGTTTGCTTCATATTCTACCAAATCGAGTAATTCCACAGCATTTTTCTCTGTTCTCTTATAGGTAATTCGAGGATTTTTTCTTTTGTCTGTCAGCCACATTGGAAAATTCGTTCCTTTGATTTCCCACGTACCATCTAATTGTGTGTACCAATCGACCATACGCTCACCTCATTTTCTTCTATTTAGTGTAAAACAAATTCGGATTATGCCAAAGAAATATGCTTTTTGAAAATTTTAGGCATACCGAATCTTTTTCTTTTCATTTCCTGATTTTGGGTGTATGATTGCATCGTAGAAAAGTTTAGAGAAAGGTGGGAGCTTCTTGAGTACGAATAAACATCCCATTTTAGAACATACGAATGGACTTTCTTTAGAGGAAGTCAACGGTACGATTAAAGTACCAAAAGGAAAAAGCTTCTGGCGAACACTCCTCGCCTATTCAGGTCCGGGAGCATTAGTCGCTGTCGGATATATGGACCCAGGAAACTGGTCGACCTCCATCACTGGCGGACAAAATTTCCAATATTTATTAATGTCCGTCATCTTAATTTCCAGCTTAGTAGCTATGCTTTTACAATATATGTCAGCAAAGCTGGGAATTGTTACTCGAATGGATTTGGCACAAGCGATTCGTGCTAGGACAAGTAAATCCTTGGGGATCGTCCTTTGGATCTTGACTGAATTAGCCATCATGGCAACCGATATTGCGGAAGTCATCGGTGCAGCCATCGCTTTGTATCTATTGTTTAATATTCCCTTGGTTATCGCTGTTTTCATTACTGTATTCGATGTCTTTCTACTATTATTATTAACCAAAGTCGGATTCCGTAAAATCGAAGCCATTGTTGTTTGTTTAATTTTTGTGATTCTCTTTGTTTTTATTTACCAAGTTGCTTTGTCCGATCCTAATTGGGGTGACGTTTTAAAAGGATTTGTTCCAACTAGCGAAACGTTCGCAAATAATCCTGCCATTGGTGGTCAAACACCGCTGACTGGTGCGCTTGGAATCATTGGTGCAACGGTAATGCCGCATAATCTTTACCTTCATTCTGCGGTTTCTCAAACTCGCGAAGTTGATCATGATGATGAAGAGGATGTCGCAAATGCCGTCCGCTTCACCACTTGGGATTCAAATATTCAATTGTCATTAGCCTTTCTTGTTAATGCACTACTTTTGATTATGGGTGTTGCCGTGTTTAAAACAGGCACTGTCAAAGACCCATCCTTCTTTGGATTGTATGAAGCTTTATCAAATCCAGCTACGATGAGCAACGGAATCCTGATGAATGTCGCAAAAACTGGTGCTCTATCAACCTTATTTGCTGTAGCACTTCTAGCTTCTGGTCAAAACTCCACAATTACTGGTACTTTGACTGGGCAAGTAATTATGGAGGGCTTTGTTCACATGCGGATGCCGATCTGGTTGCGTCGTCTAGTCACTCGTTTGATTTCGGTTGTTCCAGTATTGATTTGCGTCCTGCTAACGCGCGGCGATACAGTCGTTAAAGAACATGAAGCATTAAATAATTTGATGAATAATTCGCAAGTTTTCTTGGCCTTTGCCTTACCATTTTCTATGCTTCCCTTATTAATGATGACAAATAGCAGCGCAGAAATGGGGGAACGATTCAAAAATAAACGAATCATTCAGCTGTTGGGTTGGATCTCAGTTATTGGTCTGACTTATTTGAACTTAATTGGTTTGCCTAGTCAAATCGAAGGCTTCTTTGGAGACAGTCCTTCTGCATGGGAAATCACAACAGCCGATAGTATCGCTTATGTTTTGATTGTTGCGGTTCTTGCTTTGTTAGTCTGGACAGTCGTTGAACTGCATAAAGGAAATAAACGTGTTGCACTCGCTGCGAAAGAACTAAATGAAGATTTATCTGAATAAATAAAGAAGCAGAAATCCGAGTGATTTCTGCTTCTTTATTTACTTGGGTACCAATTGATATCCGCTTTTTTTGCTTGTGAAAACAATTGGCGGTAACTCAATTGATACTCCTGTTGATCCTTAATAAAGTGCGTTCCACATTGACGAAATTCAAAGGCAACTCCTTGCGCAATCGCCTCTTCCCGCAGCTTCAAGATCCAATCATAAATTAATTGTCGGGCATTTTTATGGTATTCTCCACCTGCAACGACTAACTCGATATCCGTCAGATACTCAGCTATGGAAATTTCTTCAATCAATGGCTGACAAGCGATATTTTTATGCTTGATTGACAGCTCTTGTAACAACGACAATCGTTGATCTGCTCGGGCTTGATTTTCAACCGAAACACCGATCGTAACATTATCGTAACCATCCCCCCAATCCTCAGGCACACAATCCATTAAACGCTCGATCCGCTTAGTTAAGAACATAAAATGCAGATCACTGCGCTCTTTAATCATTTGCCAGCACTCGGCACGCCACGAATCTGCCTCTTCAATTAAAAAATCACTAGAAAAACAAACAAAGATGAGCTGTCCACCCTTCATTTTATAGCCATTCTTCGTTTTTTTAATCGGCGCGTCAAACTGAGCTGCCTTTTCAATCCTGCTTGTATCAACTGCCCGCTTTTTGTCTCCCTCATGAATAAAGCAATATTTACAGCCCTCACTAACACGACGGCAGCCTCGCCACGGATTCCACATTCCCATTGATTCACCTACTTTTTTTCTTTTATCTTATCAAATTTACTAAGTATAACGCGAGCTATTTCGTTATCAAAGTAAAAACAGGACTCGCTTCACGAATGAATGAAGCGAGTCCTCCTTTAGTAAACCGAATGAATTTCTGATAAATACTCTTTGATGCTAGAAATTCCTCCCTCATTAAATCTTTTGATAAATTCAGAACCAATAATAACGCCATCCGCACCGTTTGCTAAAATACTGGCAATATCGGTTGGATTTTTAACTCCGAAACCAACAAACACTGGAAGCTGTGTATTAGCTTGCAAATAAGGGACTAAATCTACATATTCTTCAGGAAGCTGTGCAAACTCACCAGTTTTTCCTTCTCCAGAAACCAAATAAATGAACTGAGAACTTTCAGCTAATTGACTATCTATCAAGTCCTTGTCCATATTTTTCGTAAAAGTATGAACAAGACCAGAAAAGTCACCTTTAGGAAGTATTTTATCAACACATAAAATAGCATCGTAAAGCATTTGAGAAAGTTGTCCTAATTTGAATTCTTCGACACCTTCGTTGTAAGTCATTAGAATCACTTTAAAGGAATAACGTTTGCGTATTTCGTGTAACACTGATTCAATTTCCTTAATACTCATTGTTGGAAAAACTTTTTCTTGTGATTTTCTAACTGTTGATCCATCAACATATGGATCAGAAACTGGAATACCAATTTCAACGTACCCTATTTGGAATTCTTCGACAATATCTAAAATCTCAAAAAATCTTTCTCTTGTTGGATAGTTGATAGTCAAATACAGAACTAGATTTTTCATTAAGCACCTCCAAGTAATTGTAAAATCCAACCTAAAATGGGACCGTATACGGTATAATCTGTTTCACTTAGGATTCGCATAATAGGAGCATAGCTTCCAACCATTGGAAGCAGTAATGCTTGACCAAAAATCAATAGAAAACCATTTGTCAATGATCCCAATATTGCTCCTCTACGCCCACCATGTGCATTACCGAAAATAGCAGTAGCGGCTCCAGTGAAGAAAGTCGGAATTAATGCTGGAAAAACAACAACTGGATAATTTAACGCACCAAGAATCAGCATACCTGCTAAACCAGCGACTAAACTACATAGGAAACCGACGATCACTGAAGTAGGATAATTTGGAAATAGTAACGGGATATCCAAACCAGGTTTCGAATTAGGAATAATTTTATTTGCAATCCCATGAAATGCTGGTATGATCTCTGACAGCATCATGCGCACGCCGGTGATAATTACTGTGATCCACATTCCGAACTCAACACCTCGTAATAGTGAAAAGACGATAATATCCTGACCACCAGTAATATTCTCCATTGTCCAACTAGGTGTCGCAAAAAGACTCACTAGTAAAAATAGAACAGTCATCACCAAAGTCAATGCGATCGTCATTTCTCTAAGAAAATTCAATTTCTTAGGAATCTCCATATTCTCAAGATCATGTTCTTTATTTCCAAATACTTTTGCTAACAGTGTCGCTACCAATAATCCGGAAGAACTGGAGTGTGCTAAAGTAAATCCTTCGCCTCCTTTAACTCCTTTTATGCATACTGCTACATAAGCACAACTAAGCGTCATATATAGCCCTAACATAATGGAACCCACCGTAACAATCCCTGTAAAGGGCAATGTTGTATTGAACTTTAGTAATGCAGCGATCAATCCTGCGAAGAAAAATGAAACATGCGCCGATAAATGAACATATTTAAAGCGGGTAAAACGTGCTAACAACAAATTAATTAAAAAACCAAAAGCAAAAATCAACGCCATTTCTGTTCCAATATCTGCAAAGCTTTCAGCCTGAGCAGCTCCAATATCTGAAGAAAATGCCTTCATATCAAATATTTTAGAGATCATTTGTTGAAGCGGCAATAAAGCTCCACCTAATGTTTGACCACCAACATTGATCATAGTAAAACCAATCATTGTTTTAAGTGTACTAGGCAAAATTTGATCCCAGCTTTTCTTTTGAGCAACCATCCCAACAACGACTACCATTCCAATAATAAATACTGCCTGGCTCAGTACATTATTTACAATATATAAAAAGATTGCCATGTTTTTGCCTCCTATTCATTGATTGTCTTTAATAGTTGTTCTTTCAAATATTCTTTATCCATCATATTGTCAATCCGAATAATCTTAGCTGATGAATCACGCAGTGTATCGGCAAAATCTGATGTTGTGATTAAAATGTCAAAACTATTTGGATCAACAGAACCAATATCCGCCGCATCAACAGTTGCTTCAATGTGCTCATCATCCAAAATTTGTTGTGTGAATAATCGCATCATCATGCTGCTACCAACCCCTGCACCGCAAACCGTTACAATTTTTAACATGATTCATTTCCTCCTTTTACCATTGCTAATATTTCCGAAGCATTTGTTGCCTTCAAAAAATTTTTTACATTTTGTTCATGAGAAAGTATTTCTACTAATTCGGCTAATGCCTTTAAATGGGTTTGATGATCCACCGCACATAACCCGATAACAATATTTACCGGATCATTCTTAGGATGACCGAATACAACGGGTTCTTCTAAAGTAACAATGCTGAAACCAATAGCCAAAGCACCTTCTTCAGGGCGTGCATGTGGCATAGCGATTCCAGGTGCAATCACAATATAAGTTCCATTAATCTCAACATTCCTAATCATCCCCTCAATATAATTCGCTGAAGCTAGACCTTTATTTACTAATAGTTCCCCACTACGTTTAACGGCTTCATCACGATTTTCAGCATGATAGTGAAGATCAATTAAATCTTCTGATAATATTTCCTTAAGCATAGGCTGATACTCCCTTTTTAAATTTTCACTCGATCTAATATTCAAATACTCTTTAAATTCTTCTGTTAAGTTGTGAATTTGCTGCGTAGATAACTTCACATACTTATTTACCATTCGCAACAAGTCATCTACATTAATTTCATGGAAAACTGGTTTAATGAATTCACTAATAATTTGAATGTCTTCTTCTGATAAATAAGGATTTACTTGAACAAACGGTACTCGCTTTAAATCTAAGGGTATTGTAGTGATTACTAAATCTACTTTATGCTCTGCTATCCAACGAACACCTTCTCTAGCTCCAAAGGTTCCGATAACATCTACACTAAAAATACTTTTTATTTTACTTTTTAAAATTTCAGAAGTGCTAATTCCTGCATTGCATATAATAACAACTTTTGCTTTATGGGGAACATAAAACTTACTTCGTTCCACTGAAGCTGCAAAGAAAAGTGTGAAAAAACTTGTTTCATGATCAGTAAATTCAATCTCAAGCATTCTTTCAATCACCGAAATTTGTTTCTGAACAATCCAATGCAACTCACGATAATGCTCTAAAACATGCTCATACATAGGGTTTTCCAACGTCTCATTCGCTAAAGCTCGTTTATATGCTGGTCGTAAATGATTGATTAATCCTTCATATAGCTTTTTGTCCCCTTTAAAATCCAATTCTGGAAGTTGTATATTCACCGCTGAAATAAATCTTTCAATAACTAAGTTAAAAGTTACCCATTTATCTGAAAGTAATTCTTGGTATTTAGTAATAGACGCCTCAGATATTTTATTTGCCAAGTATAATTGTTCCGCCAAGTTAATTGACTGTCTGAATAATTCAGTCAATTCTCTACGCCGCTCATGTAGAGCTTTTTCCTCTTTGCTCAAAATATCCTTTTTATTTGAAGCAGCAAGTGTCTTTCCTAATGCGCTCCTTTTTTTAGTGATCCAAAAGTGCAATATTACCTTTTGGAAGGATTCATCACTCAATTGAATCCCCAACTGCCCACAGATTTTTTCAATGAATGACTCGATTTCTGCTAATAACGGCTGTTCCATTTCATAATGCTCCGTCTCAAATAATAATGGGTCCTGTTCAAGTGTAGCGGCTAATAAATTACGAATATCTATTTCATCTCCGATCACTCGATAACCGCGAAATGGTAAAGATTCTAGCGTAATTTTATTTTTCTGTAGAATTTTGCGCACTTCTTGCAGATCACTCAATAAAGTATTTTTTGAAACTAGTGTTTTTCGTAATAGCTCTTCTGAACTGAAATAATCAGGTAACAATAAAATTGTCTCTAATAGACGAACTCTTCTGATGCTTTTATCACCACTAATAAAATCACTATTTTTGAGCAATAATTTTTCAATCTCTACAGGATTATCAACGCTATAATAGACACGCCCCTTTTCAATGGCGATTATCTCTTCAGAGGCCGCCATGAGTGTTTCATTCAGTTTTTTTATATCGTTGTAGATTGTTCGGGTACTCACTTGAAATCTTTTGGCCAAATAGGGGATTTCAAAAGTTTTTCCTTGTTTTGCCAGCAAAGAATATAAATTTGATAATCGATTATCCATAAGTATTCCTCCTAAATTTAGTATAAGGTATCACAAGCATCATGAAAAAGAACAGTTCACTTCAGAATTTTTGAAGCAAACTGTTCTGGAGTGAACTAAAAAAGCTTTTGACTCTCTTCGCTTTTAATCATTTCGTTATCAAAGCATTAATTGCTTAAAAATGCTAAAATCAGAGTATACAATTAAATAAAAAGGAAGTGATTTTTTGGAAGAATATCGCGGCTTATTAGAAAAGACGATTTTACTGCAAGAAAAGCCGATCATGATGTCCTTATTGATTATGAGCGATGGTGAAAACAAGACGGAAGTTTTAATCAAAGATCGTTATCTATCCAGTTACGTTTTTCGTTTACCGGAAAATAAATATATGATCCACATTGAAGGTCGCCGCAATAAACGGAATCAACTGGTTGCCAAACATTTTGAGATTATGAATCCGGATGAATATATTAAAATTATCGGCGCACCGGAATAAGAATAGCTACATTACTCAATTTACAAAAAGAATAGGAGCAATTCCCTTGTCAAAGAAAACTAAACTGGTTGCTGCGATCGTGATTGCGGCAGCTAGTTTTGCTGTGTACAGCCCAAAAGAACAGCTTCAACAACCAACATCGAATACCCCACAAACAACACACAAGCAAACTCAAGTTGTCCCGCCTCAACAGGATTTGGCTCAGCTAAATTACGATGGGAGTCAGACAATCGAGATCAATCAAAATAATCCAACCTTTTCTAAAGAGGAGCTCTCAACCAAAAATGGACCATGGGAAAGATATGGCGACTTAGATCATTTAAATCGTGCAACAGACGCTGAGGCATTACTAAACAAGGAACTGATGCCCACAGAGAAACGTGGTGAAATCTCCAGTGTAACACCCACCGGTTGGCATAACAAAAAAATCAATGGTCAATACCTATTCAATCGGTCACATTTAATCGGTTATCAACTGACCGGACAAAATGCTAACTGGAAAAATTTGATTACCGGAACGCGCCAATTGAACAGCCCGGAAATGCTGCGTTTCGAGATGGATATCAAATACTATTTAAAAAAAAGCAACAAGAATTATGTCCGCTATTCCGTCATTCCCGTTTTTCGCGGTGATGAACTTTTAGCCCGCGGCGTTCACATGATGGCTCAATCAATCGGTAGCGATGAGGTGCGCTTCAATGTTTATATTTTTAATGTACAAAATGGTGTATCTCTAAATTACGCAGACGGAACCAGTACCATAGAAGGAAAATCACAATCCTCAACATCAACAAGCGCCTCTACCGCTAAGGAATATGTCGATAAAAATGGAAAGGGCCTGATCAAAGGTTCGAAAAGTGGTGTCTATCACCTACCTGGCAGTAAATATTATGACAATACAACCAATCCACGAGCTTGGTTTAAAACAATTGAAGAAGCGAAAAAGGCAGGCTATCGCCCTGCAAAATAAATTTGTCAAAGTTCTCAACTTTTTCTTTACAGATATATTTCTTATGTTACAATAATATTACGAAATATAGACAAATTATTAGGAGTGATTACTTTGAAAAAACTTTTTTTTGCTTTATCGTTATTCATTCTCTTCCCCATTAGTGCAAATGCCGAAACTGAAAGTTCTACTGCAGCGGACAATTCCCCAGCAGCCGCAACTGAGCAAACAACTCCCGCTGAAAATAGTGCAACGGTCGACTCTGAAAATGCTACAGAATCAACTTCGGCTAGTGCCACTGAAAACAGTGAGGTAAAAGATATTCAGCAAGCGAAAGATGATACGATTGATCAAATTGAAAAAGAAACAGGTGTAAAGAAAAGCAGTGATCCGATTGGCAGCGAGCACGATACTAATAAGATTCGTGAAATGTTAAAAGGTGAATCAATGAAAAGCATCATCTCGCCTAGTGAAGTAGATGGTTACACCGATCAGCAACTATTAAATGCCATGACACTTTGTGAGCGAATCGGTACCGATACTTATGGTTTAGATGTTGGCGGGTATGCACGTATCCTGCAAGCTTTGTATAAGGATAAAAGCTTGTCTTGGGATAAAATCGAAAATATTCTGAATTACAATCCGAGTAATTACACGAATGCTCTTGAAATGATTGATCAAATTGACAGCCTGCAAGCTTATTTGGCAGCACTGTATCCTAGCAATAGTTCTTTCATGCCGATTCGCCAAATGAGCAATCAAGAATTAACCAATGTCTTAAAGTACATCTCACCAATCCAAGAAAAAATGCTCGGTACCGAAGGCGACTTCTTCCCAGGTATCATCGCTTGGATTAGTCGATATGCAGAAAAAGATGATGTGCGTAATGGGGCAACCAGCTCTAGTACAACTGAAATATCAACGACAGAGAGTTCAACAACAACTTCAACAACGCAAAGTGCTGAAAACAACGCCCCAGCAAAAAACGATAACGACAAAAAAGACGATAAGGGCGGTTTCTTACCAAAAACTGGTGAAGAAAGAAGAACCTGGCTTACTGTAGCCGGTGTCATCATCTTGGTAATCATCGCGTTTATCATGATTCGCCGCAATCGTAAAAAATAATAAAAAATCAGTGAGCGGGAATTTTAACATTCTTCCCCTCACTGATTTTTTATTTTTGTTTTTCTTGATACGCTTGCCAATCAGCTTCAAACTGTGCAATCCCATTCGTCGTTAATGGATGGCTCCATAACTTTGGAAACAGATTTCCAGGAATCGTTGCAATGTCTGAGCCTGCTAAAGCAGCCGCTTCAACGTGTCCAAGATTTCGAACGCTGGCTGCGATGATTTCCGTATCAAAATCATAACTATCAAACATTTCTCTTAAATCACTCACTAGCTGAATGCCATCAGAAGCAATATCATCTAACCGACCGATGAAAGGACTAACATAGGTAGCGCCTGCTTTGGCAGCCATCAATCCTTGAGCCGCTGAGAAGATCAGGGTAACGTTGGTTTTAATCCCTTCTTGCGAAATCATGTGAACAGCCTTTAGTCCAGCTTCTGTCATTGGAATTTTTACAACAATGTTTTCTGCCCATTGATGGATTTCACGTGCTTCGTTAATCATTCCTTCGCTATCCAATGAGGTAACTTCTGCGCTGACTGGTCCGCTGACAATTTTGCAAATTTCTTTGATAACCGTTTCGAAATCTTTGCCTTCTTTTGCAATGATCGTGGGATTCGTTGTGACACCGTCTACCAAGCCGAGCTGATTGATTCGTTCAATCTCTTCAATATTCGCTGTGTCTAGAAAAAACTTCATCTTAACCTCCTAATTAATTGTGTATTCCATCGCAGCAGCACTTGAACTTTTACCGACATTTCTTCTTTACTTAAGTATACTCACTCAATCGAACTTCTTCAATGTTCGACTGTTGTGACAATTTTGTTAGTTCCAGATAGGTCCCTCGTCTGATTTTTGCATCTGAAAAACTTGATAAGCTAAATGTATCAAGTTTGAAAGGACGATCAATCAATTTATGATAAAAAAATTACTCGGAATTATTATAGGAATCTTCATTCTTTTATTTGGGGCGATGCTTTACTCAAAGAATTCTTCCAGCGAAGTTGCTGGTACCCTTGACCAGTTAAACCCTTTAGTTCCTAAAAGTGAGCTTTATGTGAAAACAACTAAACCTCACTCTGTCAATGATTATGGAACAGCCAGCTATGAACAACTCGCAGCGGACAAAAACGGAAAAACACGAACGATTCAATTTAATGGAATCTCCGAATTAAAAATAAACCGCTACTTGAAATTGACCAATAAAGGTGCTCATGTTGAAACCTATGAAGAAGTGCGGCGTGACCAGGTTCCAGAAAAAGCACTAAAGGAAATTGATCCTCGATAAAAAACTGGGAAGGCATTTGCCATCCCAGTTTTTCTAATTTTTGTCAAATGCTTCCAGTGCTGCGGGCAAAGCATTGATCACTTCATTTCCTACTGCTGGTAAGCCAACCATAATTGCACTGATTATTTCTTCTCGTGATGCTCCTGCTTTTTTGGCAAGCATGACATGAAACGGCAACCCACTGGTTTTCCCTGTCGCTGCTAAAACTGCGAGATACGATAAATGCTGTGTTTTATCATCTAATACACTGATTTCGCCCCATGAATGGATCATTTCATTAAAAGCTTTTTGATACTCTGTTGCTTCTTTGGCAAATGTTTCAAAAGAATTACTTATTGTCATCTAGGCACACTCCTTTTTTATAAGTGTATCAAATTCTGATGCTCTTAGGTTAGGTCATCTCGTAATGCTTCGATTATATTTTCTTTTTTTATTTTCTCGATAGCGTAAAACATCGTAATTACAACGATCAGAAATACACCTAAGATACTGATCCACAGGCTTCCCCAGGGAAAATGAAAAGCAATTTCCGCCCCGCCTTTCGTCATGCCTCGATAGATTAGCCATGAAAGAATGCCCGCTGTTGGAATTCCTAGTAGCAATGCACGTGAGCCATAAAAGATACACTCAAAAATCATCATTCTATCAAATTCTCGATCTGTCATTCCTACTGAGCGTAGCATCGCTAGTTCTCTTCTTCGCAGTTTAATATTTGTCGAAATGGTATTAAAAACATTTGCGATTGCGATTAATGAAATCATTGCTATAAAAACATAGCTAAAAATATTCACTACAAAAATAGTATTACGGTTCTGTTCAAAGATTTCATTGACGTTATAAAGATCATATTGAGTGGTAATTCCCTCCTGTTCAATGATTTCTTTCATTTCAGTGGTTGACCGTGTAGATTTTTTAGATAGAAAAGTTAAACCGAGGTCTTGAGTAATCCCCTTTGTAGAAAATCGGCTTTTCATTTGATAGGGTGCAACCAGCATAAAAACGTAAGATTTCGTTTCGGATGATTGTCTAGGCAAGGTGTCCATTGGGTAAGTATCTGCAAAAGTTACCTTAATATTTCGCTGCTGATCCCAAGCAGGTTTTCCAGAAATTTCTGGTGCAGCAGTCAATGTCAAATCATCCTTAGCAAACAAATCAATCAGCTCTTTTTTCCCATCTACCTTCTTAACTCGCTGTTTTGCCACTGCGATCAGTTTACCGTTTTCGCCCGTATATTCCTCGACCGGCAAATTCAGACTTTTGATAAATTTCAAGTATTCTTTATCCTCAATAAATTGGATATCCATAGATAGTTGTTTCTTAGTGGATTTCGGACTTAACAGCTTCTGATAGTGAGAAGAAAAATCATTTATTCTCACTCGGGTCGCATATTGGACAATTGCTTGGTAAGAGCTACTGGTAATGCCCTCAACCTTTTGAAATCTCTCGTAAAGTCGGAATAACTCACCCTCACCCATTTCTGAGCTAGAAAAAACGATGTCATAATCCGTATCAACCACCGATTGTTTTGCTATATCCTGCAAATAGCTGCCAAATGCACGTGCCGAGACGAACAAAACCACGCTTAAAGCCAGCGAAAAAATGATTGTCCGATAACGCTTCTTATTCCGTTTAAAATTTTTTAAAGCCAATGTCCCTTCCAAGCCATAAATTCGTTTAGAAAATTGCGTTATTCGCACATCCTTTGAGACAATTTTAATCTCATTCGATTGATGAATACTTTCCATCACTGGTGTATTAGCCGCTTTTTTCGCTGGAATTGAAGCTGAGATCAAAATCGTGATTAAACTAATCATTATGGCAGCAAACATCACCGGTAGAGAAAACACTAAAACTAACGGAGTATTTCCATAAAGAAGATTGCTGAAGTTTTTTGCCACAATTGCAATGATGAGTTTGATACTTCCAATCCCCAACAAGATCCCTAACGGAATACCCAACACCCCGATACATAAGCCTTCAAACAAAACAGAATTTTTCAACTGTTTCGGTGTCGCTCCCACAGATGAAAGAATTCCAAATTGTTGCATTCGTTCATTCAATGAAATCATAAAGGAATTGTAAATTAAGAAGATCGATCCCAACATGATCAAGGCAACCAAAATCGTCCCTATTGAATACAATAACAGATTAAATACCTTATCATCAGATGCTCCCAGAAAACGTAAGACATCGTCATTTAAGCTATATGATCGATTTTTTGCTATGTCATTGGCATAGCTTCTCGCCTTTCTTGGATTTTTTAGTGTAACAAAGACACTGAAGGTATTTATTTTTTCAGTGTTATCAGCACATGTTATCAAGGTGTAGCCCGGAGAGCTTTGCTCTTCAAAACCTGGGCGCTCACAAATCCCAACAATCGTATAGCTTTTTTTCTTTTCCTCAGTTAAACTTTCTTGATTATTCTGTGTGTGATCATAACCGTCATGTTGATTAAGCTGCTTCCTTCCCTGCATTCGTTCACCCAGCGATAATGAAAGCGTCTCGCCAATCGTATACTTTACTCCGCCATTTGCAGCAATGTGTGCAGGAATGACGACCTCATGACTATTTTTCGGCAATCTCCCAGAAAGCAGCTTGACCGGTAATGTTTCAAAGGTCTTTTGGTTGAAGCCAGCAACAAAAAGATAAGGTTTATTAGGATTCTTCCCACCAGATAACCTTCCGTAACCAATATTGGAAAATTTAGTCGTTTCTGATACATCCTTATTCTTGCTTTGTTTTTCAGCAAAACCAGAAGGGGCATCCAAAACTGCAACATGCCAATCCCCATATTTTTGTTCAGAGCCTTTCACCATAAAATTTTGCAACGAAATAGCAAAGGTTGCAACCGCCATAATCATCGCAGTCGACAAAATGACGCCAATAATTGTAACTAGTGTTCGCGTGCGATTTTTCAACATGTTTTGCATTGTTACTTTATGGAAGATGTTCATGATTGAATCATCCTCTCATCACGAGTCACACGCCCATCAGAAATACCAATGATCCGATCCGCCTGCAAAGCAATATCCTCATCATGGGTCACAACAATCAACGTTTGTCCATATTTGCGATTGCTCATTTTCAACAGTTTGATGATTTCATGTCCATTTTTACTATCTAAACTACCCGTTGGCTCATCCGCCAACAAAACTGCTGGAGCATTCATTAAGGCTCGCCCAACTGAGACCCGCTGCTGTTGACCACCGGACAATTGATTTGGTAAATGATTTTTTCGCTGGTTCAGTCCTAAAAGCTCTAACAACTCACTCAACCGCTCCTGGTTAACTTTGCGCTTATCCATCAAAACCGGCAGTGTGATGTTTTCCACTACATTCAACGTTGGAATCAAATTGTGAAATTGATAAATCAGCCCGACCTGACGCCGGCGAAAAATTGCCAACTTCTCATTATTTTGAGCATACACATCCTGCCCATCTAAATACACTTTTCCACTCGTAGGCACATCCACACCGCCGATCATATGCAGAAGAGTTGATTTTCCTGAGCCAGACGCCCCAATAATCGCCGTAAATTCGCCTTTTTCAATCGTCAACGACACATCATTTAGAGCAACGACCTTATTCTCTCCTTTTCCATAAACCTTACTAAGATGCTCGATTTTCAACAGCTCCATTATATGAGCCCCCTTCCTAATGGTTCACCTCTATAATAGAAGCTTTACCTTTCAGCTCGGTGACTTCTAAGTGAGAGATTCGTCACTTTGGAAAACGAATAACAAATAATGCGCCCCCATTTGGATGATTTCTGGCTACAATTGTTCCCCCTTGACGCTGAATGATTGATTGACTCAATGACATTCCAATCCCAAAACCCGTCGTACTACTATTTATACCCCGATAAAACCGTTCAAACAACCGAGGAAGCTCTGTCTCTTCAAATCCCTTCCCACTATCATGAATAGTTATTTCCGTGAACAAAGGATTGTCCTCTCCTTGAACCTCGATTTTCCCTTTTTCACCAATGCTCTCGATACAATTTCTTAGAATATTTTGCAGAGCTTCTGAAAGCCAAATTCTATCGCCTTGGATCGTTGTACTTGGAGAAATAGTTGTTTCTACCTGAATATCATGTAACTCCAAAGATATCGAGAATGGCCGTAGGGAAGTAGCTATCAGTTCTTCAACGCTGATCGGAACATTTTTAAAATCTACGACTCCAGCATCTAGACGTGATAATTTCAATAGGGCCGTAATTAGGCTGTCCATCTGCTGAAGCATCTCCTCTATTTCTCGTAAATTTTTCTTACACTCCTTTTCATCTGGTGTTGCTTTTGCTAGTGAAAGAAGCAGATTGACTGAAGTCAAGGGAGTTCGCAGCTGATGAGCAATATCCGCTAATGAATCCGCCAGATTCTCTTTTTCCTTTTTCAAAGCTACATTTTGTTCACGAATACGTAAAGTCATTTTAGCGATCTCACTTTGCAAGATCGATAACTCGCCTTCCTCCAGCTCCTCAATAATCAGATGCTCCTCATTATGCAAAACCAAGTCAATTTGATCAGCTAGTTGTGCAATTTTCTGATAACGAACCTTTGTAGAAAAATAGAAAATTCCACCAAAAATTATTGCAGAAAAGAAGACTAATATACCTGACGTCTGGCTCAAGCTGAAGCCAACAACTGTCAAAATGACCGTGACTGCTGAAAAAAGCCAAGAAGGCCTACGAAATTCTGGATTTCTAAACATTACTGCCTCCTAATCGGTAACCTATGCCTCGAACTGTTAAAATCATCTCTGGATGTGTCGGATCTTCCTCTATTTTTTCTCGTAAACGTTTGATATAAACGGTCAGAGTATTATCATTTACAAATTCTCCTGCCGCATCCCATAGTTCATCCAACAAGCGTTCTCGAGTGAGAATGTTTTTAGGATTGTTCACAAATACCAGCAAAAGACGGTATTCTAAAGCCGACAGAAAAACTTCTTTGCCGTTCTTGCGTACCACTCCACCTGCGATATCTACATAAAGTCCTGAAACCTCAAAAGTGGTTTGCCCATGCCCGCTTTTTCTCAGCGCATTTCTTATGCGTGCTAATAATTCCCTCGGACGAAACGGTTTGATAACGTAATCGTCTGCCCCCATATCCAATCCAGTCACCACACTAGCTTCATCGTCTGAAGCCGTTAAAAATATGACGGGTATTGCTTGCTTCGATTTGATTTCTGTACAAACAGTAAACCCATTGCCATCTGGTAATGAAATATCCACTAAGGCTACGTCAAACTTATTTTTACTCAACAAAGTGAATGCTTCTCTTTTATTTACAGCATGAGTCACAATAAATCCTTCCATCTGCAGCAGAATCATTAAATTTTTCGCGATTGCTTGATCATCTTCAACTAAAAATAAATGTGTCATTTGAACATCCCTTTCTAACAGCCTCGGAAATAAGTGAAGCTAAATGCTCTTTCGTTTCATTTATTTTACCTTAAATACTTGGAAGAGCTATAACTTGGATTTATTTTCTTTCTTTTTCCCGGTCACCTTTATGCTATAGTGATAAAGACAAAGTATAAGAAATGAAAACGAGGTAAAATCATGACAAACTTAATAAATGGTTTTTTTGCACTTGAACTAGGTTTGTTGCTAACCCATGAAATGGATGCCATTCGTCATAAAGAATGGGAAATGTTTATCTTTTTAAAAGATCTTCCTGAAAATACTGCCTATTTGGTGTTTACCTTGCCCCACATTCTGCTGTATGCACTCGTACTCTTTTTTCTTCTATTAAATAATATAACTATTCTGTATGTTGTTGATATTTTCGTCATTTGCCACCTTTTTATACATTTCATTTTTAGGAGGCACCCGAATAATCAGCTGACTGGCTTTTGGTCACTAGTAATAATTAACTTAGCCGGAATCATCGCTGCGGTTCATTTGATTTTGATGGCGGCTGAACGTTAAAACCTCTATTCCCATGAGACTTTCATTTAACCTAGCATTTCAATTTTTTGTATTAATTTTTTACAAAATACGCCTAAAGTCCTATAGTCCCTCTATACTATGTAATGTATAGTATAACGTATAGAGAGGTGTTGTTGATGGATAGTCAATTGAAAAAAGGTTTGATTGAGTATTGTGTTTTGGCCTCATTAGTGGAGATTGATTCCTACGGCTATCAAATCGTTAAGGAGATCCATCCACAGCTTGAGATTACCGAATCGACGCTTTACCCGATCTTGAAAAGGCTGGAAACGAATAAAAAAGTATCGACTTATTCAAAAGTCCATAATGGACGTTTGAGAAAGTATTACCACTTAACAGATCTAGGTTTTGCTAGTATTCAGAAATTTTTACAGGAATGGAACAACGTAGAAGCCGTTCACAACTATATTAAAAGGAGTGTTGAAGAATGAATCGAGTGGAATTTATAAAGGAATTGAGCAATCATTTAGCTTATGAAGTCAGACCTAGCGAAGTCCATCGCTTGATTGAATATTACGATGAAATGATTTTGGATTTAATGGAGGATGGGTACTCTGAACGAGCCGCTGTCAAAAAATTGGGCGATCCTAAGCAACTAGCTTACGAAGCGGCCGGTATTCCGACAGAAGTTCGCGTTCCTCGTAAATTTAATTGGCTATGGATCACTTTGTTAGTCCTGGGATTTCCATTATGGGGCAGTTTGGCACTCGCAGCATTTCTTATACTTTTAAGTATCGATATCGTTATCTGGTGTATTCCCTTTACAGGAGCTTGTTTAGCAGGCGGAACGATCATTGGTGGTGTCGCTGCGGCTTTCACTAGTCCATTTGTTCTTTTCGATTCATTCTTTATGGGTGTTACTCAGCTTGGTGCAGGAATGTTCCTATTTGGCTTCGGTCTATTGTGCATGTGGTTGACCTACAAATTTAGTGCTGTGTTCATGAACATGCATCGCAGCTTAATGCGGATCATTCGCCGCAACATTTTCCAAAGAAAGGTGGTCCAAGTATGAAATCTAAGCACTTAATTCCAAAGCTTGCTACTTATCTGATAGGTGCCGGTATTATATTAATGATGCTAGGCTATGCGTTATCCGGATTTTCCTATGACCGCTATCATATAGATTATGATGATCGTCATTGGTACAATGTCGTAGGCTTCAATATTGATTAAAAAGATCGAATCCGCATGGATTCGATCTTTTTGGTTAGTTTTTAAGACTTTTTTACTGCTTTTTGAGGGAAATTGCTCGAAGTGATTGTTCCCTCCTTTTTACTACTATTTAACTTCAGTTGAAGGTCAAACTCTTTTCACTATGAAATTGACTACTTTGAAAAGTCGAATCATGCTACACTAACCACAAGCAACAAAGCTAAAGAGGTGAAGTTCATGGAAAAAATTAAGTTGATCCAACCACAAAAAGAGCATGAAGCAGCTATTCAAAAATATGTAGAAGAACATTTTTCGGTTGGAGAAGATTCACTACATGGTTCGTCATTGCTAACAGAAATGGAAAGTTATAGTGCCTGGTTAACTCATTTAGCTAAGCAATCCGACAAAGCTACGGTTACTTCCGATTGGGTTGTCTCGACTACCTTGATTGCCATACGAGAAAATGATCAAAAAATCATAGGAACGATCGATATTCGCCATGAATTAAATGGATTTCTACGCGAATTTGGCGGACATATCGGCTTTGGTGTACGACCTACCGAACGTGGAAAAGGCTATGCTACAGAAATTTTGCGCCTAGGGTTAAAATACTGCGAAATATTAGGACTTGAAAAAGTGATGATCGCCTGCTACAAAGAGAATACCCCTTCAGCCAAAACCATTCGAAAAAATGGCGGTGTTTTGGAGAGAGAATTTATTCACGATGATGGAAAAGAAATCCAAGTATATTGGATCAATTTATAAAAGAATCGGTTTGAATCGATAGTCTCCAATCTGAGGAGATGCTAGAATAGTGATAGACACGACCGCTGAGAAAGGACGGGATTTTCATGAATGCTACGCTGAAAAATCATGATTACTCATTTCGTAAGCTACAACAGGCTAATTTTCATGACATGACCTTTGAACAAGTAGATTTTTCAAACGCAGATCTGACTGGCGCAAATTTGAGCAACTGTTTATGCATTGATTGTGATTTTTCAGAAGCCATTCTAAAAGATGCGTCTTTACAAGGAACCGATTTTCAAAATAGCCGTTTGCGCGGAGCGGATATTTCTGGTGCGAATCTCTACTTTGCGATGTTGGAGCACGCAGATTTGATTGGTATCATTCATGATAAACGGACAAAATTTTTTGACCTTTATTGTCCCGCAGAAGGACCATTCATCGGCTACAAAAAGTGCTTTGATTTTCGGATCGTTCAATTACTGATCCCCGCTGATGCCCGCAGGACCTCTGCGACAAATACCTGCTGCCGCTGCGATAAGGCTAAGGTGCTGACAATTAAGGATATGTATACGAACGAAGATTATGATGAAGCTGTCTCATATGTGGATGGAAATTTTGTTTATCGAGTTGGAGAGTACGTAGTTGCTGAAAATTTCAACCCCAATCGCTGGGCTGATTCCACTGGCGGCATTCATTTCTGGCTGACACGAAAAGAAGCCGAGGGTTATATGTAAAGAAGCCGATCTCGCCATTGTGCTAAATGGTAAGATCGGCTTCTTCATTCATTTTTCTTTTTAGGATTCTTTTTTTCTTGAAATAAATCGAGGGTAAATCCTTTAATATCTGTAAGTCGCAGGATATCTTTTAAAGAATTATACTCGTCATACAATTTTTTCTTTTCTTCATTCAACTTATAGGTGGTAACAATCCCTGACATAATCGGAGCGTTAAACATCTTAGCAGAGACTACTCGATGAATCCCATCATTTTGGAGAATGTAACAATCGTCTTCCTGATAATGGTTAAATTTTATACAATCAGCGCCCTCAAGATTAACTTGTCCTGAATAAAAAGCTTGTTGGGATTCGAGCCCATGTTCTTCTAAAGATCGTAAGTTCTCCTCAATCTTCTCACTTTCTCTACCCTCATTCGCTATTCCCATAAAAAAATCATAAACGGATGTTCCTTCGATGGTCCAATTTGATTTTATCGCGACAATTTTTTGTACGGGAATATTTTTGCTTAAGTTCTCACTATTTTCTACTTTGTCGTAATAATTTTCTATTTCCGTATCTTGAAAGAAATTTCTCTTTTGCATTTGAATGTGCTGTAAACTAATTCCAGCTTTCAACATACGATTAATCGCCTTTTCTTCAAAATTTGTAGTCATCTCTACCCTCCCCTACATTGGAAAAATTATTTTATCACTTTATAATCAGCTTCTTATTATTCTCATTTAGTTAAAACTACACTGAATTCAGAAATCTCAAGTTCAAATAAGATAAGAATGAAATGATAACACCCACAACAATTACAGTCGCAGGTGCCAGTTAAGTTGACTCATTTATGAAAAACAGCTGTCTATGCGTAACGTTTGTTTTCTAAATCCATCTGAATTAAGGCCTCAGTCATTCTTCTCGATGCGACTCTTCGAACTTCGCGTGGAATAAACTGATGAATTTCATCTTCATTGAAGCCGATTTGCAGCCTCAAGCCATCTGTGATAATTGGACGTCTTAATAAACTAGGATGTTCCTCAACGATTGCTACCAACTCATTAAAGGTGATAGTATCAAAATCAATGTCTAATTTTGAATAAACTTTTGAACGTGTCGAAATAATGTCTTCTGTACCCGTTTCTGTTAGCGATAAAATTTCTTTGATTTCATCTCTCGTTAATGGTTCAGTCAAGATATTCCTCTCTTCAAACTCCAATCCTTGATTCTTCAACCAAGTCTTTGCTTTTCTACAAGAAGCACAACTAGATGAGCTAAATAATTTAATCATATTATAAACACCTTTCTGAAAAATATTTTCTATCCACTGTTATCTACACCTATTACGATACAGGACATATCATTTGTTGTTAATATAATTTTTAAAAGTGCTTAAAAATATGACTTTGTAATATTCAAAAAAACCACATATAATAACTCTAAAATAGAATAATTATTAATAGGATTCATCTATAAAACCCTAGTAATCCTCATTGTTTGTTTGATTTATTCAACCAAAAAATCATCTGTTAAAAAACACAAGTAATTCGCACTCGAAGGTTGAATCATTTATTTCTTCTTAAAAGCAAAATATGATAATCTGCTTTTCGAACTCTCATTTGTTTTTTGTTTTGATCCATCTACAAATAAATTTTCTTGCTTGGTTATCGAGTAATAGTTATAAACAGTTGAAGAAATTCTCTCTTGTGCAGAAAAAAAAGCCACTGAAAAAATGATTTCCCATCTTTTCAGTGACCTATTTTATAGGACATCTATTTAAAAAAATACCTGTACATTACGATTCATCTTCCTGATGAAGAGCTTTTAAGCCCGCCATATTAAGTAAGTTCCAAGGCGTATCAAACTCTGGTTGGAAGAAGAAATCCGCATAAGCTAACTGCTCGATCGTAAATTTTGTTTGGATTGCGATCGAAATCGCATTGATGTTTGCAGTTAAGTCTTTTTTAGACATAATTTGTGCACCTAGAATCGCATGAGTCTTTGGATCATAAACCAATTTAAACAGCATCCGTTCTTTCATATTTGCGGGCACAAAGTCCATCAGGGTGTCTTGATCTAGTAAGACAGATTTCGTCTCGATCTTCAGGCGATCCGCCATTTGATCATTCAATCCAGTTGATGCGAACTTGTAATGAAATACACGCAAGGCCGATGAGCCCTGCACACCAGGGAATGGATAGTTTGCTTCCTCTAAGTTTTTCACTGCATAGCGACCTTGACGACGCGCATTGGTTGCAAGAGCAATATTGACTGTTGTTTGACCTGGATTGTACTGAATCAAAGTCGCATCTCCCACCGCAAAAACATCCTCAGCGCTTGTTCGCATGTACTCATCGGTTTTGATCATGCCATTTGAATGCATATCCACAGCCCCTTGTAACCAAGCGGTATTCGGTCTAACACCTGCAGACATTACAACTAACTCAGCTGGGTATTCTCCCTTATCGGTCACAACTTTGCTGACTTTTCCATCCTTACCGACAAATTCAACGACCTTTTCTTCCATTGCTAAATTCATACCATTATTCGTCATTTCTTTTTCTAAAATATCGGTAAATTCTTGATCAAGATAGAGTCCTAATGGTCGAGTGATAATATCCACCAGCGTTACATTTTTTCCAGCCTTCACAAAGGCTTCTGCCGCTTCTATTCCGATATATCCGCCACCGACAACCACGACATTTTGAATATCGGGATCAACAGAATGAAGCTTCAAATCAATCGTATCTTGACGACCGCGCATGGTTTCTATATTCTGCAACTCATGACCAGGAACCGGCAAAATAAATGGATTTGCCCCCGGGCTTAAAATCAATTTATCATAGGTTTCCTTACGTGTTTGACCGCTAACGTGATCCAACACTTCAACTTCATGCTTGTCAGGTATTACTTTGGTAATTTCAGTATTGGTAAAAACGCGAACCCCGCGTTGTTCCATCTCTTCGGCTGTCATGTAACGAATTGAATTTACGTCTTTCACGACTCCTTCGAGATACATTTGTGTGCCTCAGCCCATAAATGAGATAAAGTCACCTTTTTCGTACCATTGCACTTCCGCTTTGGGATGAGTCAACAGTAACTCTTCGACTGCTTCATAGCCGCCGTGTGAAGATCCTAAAACAATAACCTTCATCAAAAATCCCTCCTGTATAATTTATTTGATACACTTACATTGTAGCTCACTCTCTATAGATAAAGACATCATTTAGCTCACGATTATACAGTAAGGATCTTGCAAGTCTCTAAAGTGCAAAAAGGATAAATCTATGCTGATGAATCATCATAGATTTATCCTTTTGTAGTTATCTCATTCATTTGTTATTCACTCTATGCCATTTTTGAATCGTTTGTGTTAATAATTTTTTCAAAATAGGTGTTAATAGTAAATAGAAAACAACATTTCCAACAGCATGCATTGTATCAACCGGAATTCCAGCTAAATAATAAGGTAAAAACGCTGAAATGCCTAAAAATGGCGCTTGAACTGCCGATATGAAAAAACCAAACAGTATCCCTGTGATTCCTGCATAAACTGCTTGTAATAAAATGCTCTTTTTAAATTGAGGAACTTTTTTTAGTAAACCTGTCAATAAAATAATTAAAAAGTAGGTCACTACTTGAGCAATTGTCCATACCCCCATCCCCATATAAAAATTTGTAATGAGAATAGAAAGCAAACTGACTAATAATCCTTGATAGGTTCCCCAATAAATAGTGATAATTAATAATATCGCCGTGACCGGCTGTACATTGACAATGAATTGAAAAAACGTACGACTGACGACACACAATGCAACAAGCATAGATAGCAGGCTTAATTCCTTTACCCCTAGTGAAAAAACGGAATAAACAGTCCGACTAGAATTGTTCAAGCTTGAACACCACTCGATCGTCTTTTTTCAGCGTAACGTCCTTTGCTCCTGAATTTACTTGTTCATCATTAATTGTAAAAACCCAATACTTATTATTTTTAGCATCCTGTGAATGTCCGTCAAGTGAAGTAATCATCCCATCATCATCTTCTACTGAGTAATTCTCTTTTAAGACGTCAAATAAGCTTTGACCCTCCTTGAATGAAACGGCCTTTTTAGATAATTCTTTGTCACCATCTAATAAAGTGATACTTGCTTTTGCTTCTGATCTTTCGCTGCTTGACACTTTTTCTTCCGCCACACTGCTATCTGTAGACTCTGCTTGTTTCGTTGTACATCCGCTAAACAACATTAAACTTACAAAAAGTGCAAAAAATAAATTTCTTTTCTTCATTTCCATATCCCCCTTGATTTTATTAAATAAAAAGACACCCGGAAAGCATGGGTGTCCAAAAAAACAAATGAAACAAACGACCCTGATATTGCTTGTTCGAATCAATCCACACTAGTGTCTGACTTTGCATTGCGCATTACAGTAGAAAGGGACTGTAAAGGAATTTCACCTTTTTCCTAGTTGTTGATTGAAAGATATTAAGTTTTAAAAGTCGATTATTCTTTTTAATTGATTCTTCATGGCTGCTCATCAAATTTATTTCCCAAGTATTAAAAAAATACTAAAAAACCATTCTGAATAAATAAAAAAGCATTGTCTTCTATATTCAAAATAACAGATTTCTCCTATAAAATAAACACTATTGAGACAATCTATTACTGCTATTTGAAGACAAAACAAATAAGTAATACTAAATAGAACAAAATTGCTTTCTAGAACAATAACTATAATTGGAAGTGACTTACTCTACGTCCAGTTAAAAGAGATAACAAGTGCCTGTAATGATCTGTACCATTACTCCTTTAGAAGAAACCCTTAGCTGTTTATAAGTCACCGTTTATTCATGAAAAGGGAACTGAGTCAAAAGTTTAAAGACTTCTGACTCAGTTCCCTGTTTTTTAAACTATTCCCTTAGCTTCAAAAATCGTTTACTAAATTACTCATTTTTAGCTTCTTTGCAAATAATCATACAGTCCAATAACCTCTTTAGCCAAATCACAAAAAGCAATAGAGGTCATTAAATGATCCTGACTATGTACAGTCAACAATGTGATCTCTGTTTTTTCTCCTTGAGCTTCTTTCGTTAACATGTCTGTTTGAGAATGATGCGCTTCAACGATGGCTTGCTCGGCATCGTGAATCTTTAACTCTGCTTGACCCATATTCCCTGCTTTTGCTGCTTGGATCGCTTCCATCTGTTTTCTCAAAATCTGTTTTACGCTCTTTCTCGGCTATTGATGAGCATTTTAACTACAAAAAAACAGACCTATCCTTACGAATAAAGTCTGTTCATCCTTATATTTATGTTGAGAATAGATATCTTTAGGCTTCCTGCACCCCTTCATTTTGTGCATTGACAACTGTTGCTTCACCGGACTTTTTTTCGATGCGGTTTCCTAAGCGAGTAATCAATAATATGACAGCCATTAAGCCGCTAATGGCAATCCCGGCAAGATAAGAGTTTGCTCCGGCTGAAATCTTGGTTGCCGCAAGCAGCATCGGTGCTGCGAAACCGGCTAAAGAAGAAATCAGGGTATTCATCGCAATAGCTACCGGAAATTGTTGATGATTAGCTAAAATGGATAATTCAAATGGAATCGTCGCATTAACCATAACAATCCCCATTCCTGAGAACATATTTCCAGCAATATGCAACGCAGGATTATTGAAAAAGACGATACAAATATAAGATAAAGCGAAAGCCACAAAGCCCCAGGCCATCGTATCTGTTTTAGTAATTTTGCGGATATATTTCAATCCAAAAGCGGTACAAATTCCTCCAACATTTCCTAATGCTGTGACCATTGCTGTATACGCTGTACCGTTGCCTTTTGAAGCTAGCAGAATTGATTGATTTGCCATAAAGATCATTAAGCAAAGCGAAGTCACAAAAGTCACGATCAGCATCACATAAACATAGCCATTCAAGCTTTTTACCGTTTTACCAAAACTGATTGAACGCTGGTTAGAGACTTCCTCTTCAGATAATTTTCGATCTTTGGGCACTAAAACTAACACAACGACTAAAATAAGAATCGCTGCCCCATAAACCCAGAATAGATTTTGCCAATTCGTACTGCCTAACACACCGCCGATCGCAGTAAAGCCCATCATTCCTAAATTGTTAAAGCCTACCGCCCAACCCATGACCGCCGCACGCTCTTCACCATCAAAATGTTCTTGCAGTAAAACTGGTCCAACATTACTGATTAATCCTAACCCAAAACCTAGAGCGATCATACATGCTAAGATAATATTCAGACTGCTGTTATAAAAAACTGGCAGTAAGCCACTAACTGCTACGATAGCCACTGAAACGACTCCAATATTTTTTCTGGTCATTTTATAGGTTAACCAAGTAAAAAGTAACGTGGCTATCAGCTGACCAAGCTGAGGAATGGAACTAAGCATTTGTACCTTAGAAATAGGTTCTTGAGGGAATGATTTTGAAATTGCGGCAATGGCCGCACCCACAACCGAGCCTGACATCAACAAAAGATTCATACTTAAAATACCTAAGGCTAGAGATAATTTTTTCTTATTCATAATAATTGCGCTCCTTTATATTTTTTGTTTCCGCTTTCAAATGATAGTTAAAGTATAGGCTAGAAAAAGTACTACAGCCATATTCAAAATTCATGCGCTTTGTGGTCTTTTCATAGATACTTTTTCTGCCTTGACTTTATTTTTGAATGATCCCTTTGATTTGAACACTTGCTTCACTTGTTCGAACGATAGCCAATGCTTTTCCTTGGAACAATCGAACACGATCTAGACTGTACGCAGCTTGATTCGTTGGATTTCCATTTGCTAATCCGACGATTTCTCCATTTTCGACAGAAATTGTTACCTGATTATTTGCTGTAGGAACAAATCGTTGATGATCATCGACTGCTTCTAGGGCAAAAAGACTGTATTCTTTTCCTTCAAAAATCCTTTTACTTCGAATCGCGTGAATCGTTGAACTGGTTTGATGCTTGGCTTCAGTAATGAGTTGATTTCCATCATAGGCTACAGCTTTTAATTCCCCAGCTTGATACGGAATTTCCCAATTAGCGATACAGCTAACAACTATTTTCTTACCAAAACTTATTCCATTAACAAAAATCTCAACTTCATCGGCATTACTGAAGACACGAACAGCAATCATCCCATCCGTATTGATTTCGAGGCCTTCTTCATTCCAGTGAGGCAGAATATGAAGTACAGGTTCTTTTTTCCAATTCGCTTGATAATAGTAGTAATAATCCTTCGGAAAGCCGCACAAATCAGCGATACCGAATTGAGAAGAAATAGCTGGCCAACCAAAAGGAGAGGGTTCGCCATAGTAATCAAATGCCGTCCAAAGAAAAACTCCCCCCATATACTGGTGCTTAGTCAAATAATTTAAAACTTTTTCAGGTGTTGCGGTCCCTCCCGCTCCGGGATCTCCAGGTTGGCGTTTTCCAGGTAAAATCATTGAAAATAACGAACCAAAATTGGAGCACTGACAATTTTCTTCATTATCTTTGTAAATTCCTCGTGTTGAAAAATAGGAGGCACTTTCCGTACTCATGATCGCAAGCTCTGGATACTGCTCTTTGATTTTAATCGCGCCAGGTCCCATTGCATCCGCTTCTGGATAATTTACCCCCATTACGTCATAATTCGCTAGATAGCTTTCATTAACTATACCATCAGGATTAAGTAGTTCTGCTGAAACAACTAGGCATTCATAGTTATTTTGTTTGATACACCGAACTAATTTATGAGCGATGCGGCTCCCGAGATTGGTATTTCCGATGACCTCCTCATTCGCTACTGACCAAAACGCAATCGAAGCATGCATCCTGCTTTTTCGAACCATTTTTTCCAAATCAGCAATTCGCCAAGGTGTGCTCTCTAACAACCGATTCTCATTCATTAAAAGAATGCCAAAACGATCGCAAGCCTCCATAAGTTTCTCAGAAGCATAATGATGAGCACTGCGCCAGGCATTGACACCCATTTCCTTCATCGTTTTAATTTTATAATCAACGATATCCTGATTCAGTGCTACACCTACTCCAGCAAAATCTTGATGCTCGCAAACACCTCGCAGTTCATACAAATTCCCATTTAAATAAAAACCTTGTGAATCATAAGCGAACGTTCGAATGCCAAAGCTTTTACGGCACTCATCCGTTTCCATTTGAAAAACTGCTTCATATAAATGAGGATTTTCAGGCGACCAGGGTATTGGAGCAGGAAAAATAAATGTTTCTTTAAGAATACGCTTTTCAAAGGGCTGTAACGTTTGTTTTTCTAACGTGATCAGCTGTTCACCGATCCTGATCACTGGCGAGACCTCGACTATCTTCTGTGAGTAATTCTCGATACAAACCTCAGCTCCCATGACTGCTTGTGTTTCTTGAAGCTCCTGTGTATAGACGTAAGCATTTTCTCTATCAAAAGCGATCAATGGTACAAACTCTAACCAAACGTCACGATAAATACCAGCGCCTTCGTACCACCAGCCTTCTGCTCCTGTTGTTGTATCCACTCTTACCAGCAATACATTAACTCCTTCATTACCATATCTGGCCATCTCAGAGATATCATAAGAAAAACTTGTGTATCCACTAGTGTTCTGACCTAGATAGGCACCATTTAGCCAAACGTCTGCTGAACGCATTACTCCCTCAAAATGTAGAATAACGCGCTTTTGATTCATCAACTCATCATTTAAGGAAAAAGTTTTCCGATAATAACCAACTCCATCTTCCTTTGATCCAGACATAAGCAATTCTGGAGCTTGTTTATAGGGTTGGCTGATTTTCCAGTCATGGGGAATTGTAATAGTTTGCCAATTTTGATCTATTCCAGAATCAAGATCGGTTCCAGCCAAATTTTTTAATCCCTGAATCTCATCTCCTTGAGCAATCAGTTTTAAAAAATGCTCGCCTCCTGCACCGTATGCTACCGGCTCTCCTTTCTCTTCCTTTAGTGGGGCGGTCAATCCGCCTAATGCATGGGCTTTTTTTGCTGTTTTTTTAGGCATACCGATTTCTCCATAATGAAACAGCCATTGCTGATTTATTTTTTTCTTTTCTCGCATCTGCCTTTCCTCCTCTGATATCCATTATTCTAGTTCGTTTGTCTATGTGATATAATGAAAAATACCGACTTCAAGAAACCGTTTACTACAATTTCCCGACCTTTCGGAGGTGTTTTATGGCAAAAGATCCTTTTTCTGAGCTCCATTCTGGCGATGCTGACATTCCGCAAATCAGAACCCATTCACCAATCGCCATCTTCTATAAGCAAAAAATCGGTGAAAAAATTCTTTATACCAAAGTGCAGGATGGTAAAATCGTCGCCTTTGAAAATGAAGAATATCAAGCGTTGCATAAAAATCAAAACTTTGAATTAATGTATGTTTTAAAGGGAGAACTAACAAATTATATTGAGGAGAAGGAATACATTTTTCATGCAGGAGAAGGCTGTCTATTGAATACTCAGATTCTGCATCGGGAGATTCTTTCAGATGGCTGCAATGTCGTCTTTCTAAATTTATCGCCTGCGCTGCTTCAGGAATTACTGTCTATTGATTCTGGCGAAGGTCCGATCTTTCAATTTTTACAGCAAAATCTTCAATCTGATGCACAGTGGAAACGCAGCTATATTGAGTTTACTCCCTGCTTGCCTTATCAAAGCGAAGGCTTTCATGTCATCATTGATTCTTTGCAGCTAGAGGTAGCTACCTCCAAAATCGGTCGTGCTTATTTTCAGCGAGGATTGATTTTACGCCTGTTGGATGCATTGGAAAACACCAACCAATTTTCACTTCAGCGGATTGATCTGGATTTATCCAAAGAAGATTATCTAGTTAATCGCGTGATTCATTTGATTGAAAGCCGCTTTGGTAATATTTCTCGAAAAGAAATCGAAGCCACACTGCACTACAATCCTGAATACCTGAATCGACTCTTAAAACGGCAAACAAAAATGACTCTGGCCAATTATGCTCAAATGATCCGAACTCAGAAAGCTCAGCAGCTATTAAATACGACTGATTTGACTGTTCAGCTTATTGCAGAACGACTAGGCTTTTCCAGTGAAGCTTATTTCTATCATTTCTTTAAAAAGCAGACTGGATGTTCACCCAATCAGTATCGACAAAAATTTAAGCTCTAAAAAAACCGATTGAGACTCAATCGGTTTTTTTAGCATTGAAAGAATGCTTTTCACGATATTCAGTTGGTAAAATCTTTAAATGTTTTCGAAACATTTTATAAAAATAGGAGGGATTTTCATACCCTACCTTTAGGGCAATCTGTTCAATCGGCGCATTGGTATACGTTAAGTACTCTGCCGCAACATTCACCCGTTGCAGATGAACCAATTTGATAAAGGTTAATCCGGTGTGTTTTTTCAAATAAGAAGATAAATAATTCGGATTGAAGCCAAAGTGCTGAGCCATTTCCTCTAACGTAATGTGCGCATAATTCTTTTCAATATATAAAAGTAACGATAATAAATTAACTGAGCCATCGTCTTCTCCAGCAATCACTGTTTGTTCATTGGCAGCTGAACGAATCAACCGACCGAAGAGTGTTAATAATTCTAATCGGATGATCTGATTCGATTGGGTGTCTGGATAATAGTATTCCTGGATAATGTCCTCTAACAGCAAATGAATCTTTGTATCTTGATGCGTCCGAAACAAGCGATAGATATTCTCCCCCTGCGTTTCATTTGAGAGCAGTGAAAAAAGCAAGGAGGAGACTTTTTTGGTTGCTCGATCCTCATACATAAAATGATAATCGTTTAAATTGAAAGCCGTGTCCTTTAGGGTCAGATTGACTACGATAGCATCGGTTTCAATCGGTTCTACACGGTGAATCGTATGGTTGCCAATGATGATCAAGTCATTTTGCTTCAGCTTTAACTCATCGTTTTTCGTAATAATGGTACATTCACCTACAAGAGGTACGATTATCTCCACATAATTATGGACATGAAATGGAATGAAGGAGCTCACTGGCTGTACCGAAATAGCGATTGATTGCGGATTTACCTCTAATGAGTCGTCCAACGTATGAAAAAATTCATAAATAGGCTCGTTTTTCAACACTCCTGTTTGTTTTGGTCTCATTTCTGAACCCAACTCATTCCAATTACGAGGATGATTTTTCTCCTGTAATATGGTTAAAACTCCTTCTTCCATTCCTTCAGCTCCCCTCAAAAAGCTACTATCTGTCTGTGTAATAAGTCGAGTAATTATAGGATTTTAATCTTTAAGTTGTTTTTTTGAATGATATTCTTTCATTACTTCGCCTAAACTATCTCATGAATAAACCATTCAAGCAAGACTCAATTTTCGATAAATGAAAGGAGCAATGAAATGGACACACTTAAGCTGTTTTTTCGCAATGGTTTATACAATTTCTCCAGACTAAAATGAAAGCGCGAACAAGTATCTTTAAATCATTGGAGGCGCAAAAAGCATGTTAGATTTATCAAAAAAACCTTATTACTTAGCAGAAGAACAAATTCAACAGTTGCAAAGCAAAGTTGAAATTATGACTTTGGATGAAAAAATTGGCCAGCTCTTTTTTGTCATTGGACAGGACGAGGATCAAGTAGACATTAAAGAGTTTATCAAAACTTATCGCCCTGGCGGTATGATGTATCGTCCCGCCTCAGCGGAAAAGATCAAACGACAATTAACAACTGCTCAGGCAGCCAGCGATATCCCTCTATTCTTTTCGGCAAATTTGGAATCTGGCGGAAATGGGATTATTACAGAAGGAACCTGGTTCGGAATGCCGCTGCAAATAGCTGCGACAGATGATCCTGAACAAGCTTACGAATTAGGAAATGTCGCTGGAAATGAAGCCGCTCAAGTAGGCTGCAACATGTCCTTTTCTCCGATTGTTGATATCGATCTGAATTTTCGGAATCCGATCACCAATACTCGAACCTTCGGCAGCGATCCAAAGCGTGTGATCCAAATGGCCTCGGCTCAAATTAAGGGGTTGGAAAAGAATGGCATCTTGCCTGTTATCAAACACTTTCCGGGTGACGGCGTCGACGAACGAGATCAGCATTTGTTAAGCACCATCAACTCCCTGTCCGCTGATGATTGGATGAACTCTTATGGGCAAATCTACCAAACCTTTATTGATCAAGGAATTAGCAGTATCATGATCGGACATATCATGCTACCGGCTTGGGAGAAACAGCTGTCGCCGGATATAAAGGATTCAGAATTAAGACCTGCATCGGCTTCAAAACGGCTAATTGATGGGCTATTACGTGACAAACTTGGATTTAACGGCTTGACGATTACCGATGCTACACCAATGATTGGTTACAATTCGATTCTTCCGCGAGAAGAACTGTTACCTGCAACAATTAATGCCGGAATCGATATGATCCTTTTTAATAAAAACATTGATGAGGATTATACGTTTATCAAAAAAGCGGTTGAAAATGGCACATTGAAGCTGGCACGAATCAATGAAGCTGTTTTACGAATTCTCGCGACAAAAATGGTACATGGTTTATTTGAAGCGACGATGCCAGAAACGTTGAATTTAAATACTGCTGAACATGCAAAAAAAGCAGCCGCAACAGCTAAAAAGGCCGTTACTTTAGTAAAAGATCGGGATCACCTTTTGCCTTTGACAGTAAAACGTTATCCACGAATTCGATTGGTTGTTTTAGGTGACTCAGATGACGGAGGTTTTAAAGAGGGTGGCCAAGTTTCCGATCTTTTTCAAAAACAGCTGGAGACACTGGGCTTTCGAGTGACTCTGTTTGACCGAAAGCGGCTAGATTTTCATGAGATTTTTGAAGAAGGCCTGGCTGAAATGAAGGAAAAATTTGATCTAGCACTCTATATTGCAAATATCGAAACAGCTAGCAATCAAACCACCACTCGCCTCGATTGGATTCATTTAATGGCGGCGGACGCTCCTTGGTTTATGAAGGCTATTCCGACGATCTTTATCTCAACAGCGAATCCTTACCATTTATTTGATATTCCTGCAGTATCTACCTATATCAATACGTATACTGGAAATAAAGAAAGCATTGAAGCAGTACTTAGAAAAATGACTGGTGAAGAAGACTTTGAAGGCATCAGCCCGATCGATCCATTTTGCGGTGACTTTTCCGCTAAATTATAAATTAGGAGTGTGAAGAAATGAGAATTTCAAAAATTTTAATCAATCATATGACAGAACCTATTGGCTTTCAGTTAGATGATCTGCGAATTGAGTTTACAGTGGAAGCAGAACAGTTCACAGAAATTACGAAGCAATTAACGATCTGGACAGATAATTATGAAGCCCCCGTTTACCAAAGCAAGCAGGAACCATTCAAAAATAACTATTTCGATGTTCCGTTGACACTGATTCCACGTACTCGTTACCACGTAGAAATTGCGATTCGAGACACAAATCATGAGCTGTTTACCAAAGAAAGCTTTTTTGAAACTGGAAAAATGGATGAATCTTTCCAAGCAGACTGGATTGCTCATCCAGATAAGTCCATTCAAAATACACTTTTTCAAAAAAAGATCAGCGTGAAGTCTCAAGTAGCAAAAGCGCGTTTATACGCTACTGGATTGGGGATTTATGAAGCATATATTAATGGTGAAAAAGTTGGTGATGAGTATTTAACGCCAGGGGTTACGGCATACGATCAATGGATCCAAGTCCAAACCTACGATGTCACAGCAGCCTTCCAAAAAGCAGCGGATCATGAGCTGCTCTTCACTACTGGTGACGGCTGGTATAAAGGAACTTTAGGCTTCGATGGCGGAATGAAAAACATTTACGGCGACCAGCAATGTGTCATTGGAGAATTCCACGTGACGTATGAAGATGGTCAAACAGAGATCATTTCCACTGATAGCTCATGGGTAACAACCAGCGGAAAAGTAACTAAATCAGAGATTTATTATGGAGAAGACTTAAATGATACATTAACCCCTTCCGATTGGCAGTCCGTGATCTTACTAGATCAGAATAAGGCACTACTTCAAGACCGATTGAGTCTGCCGATAAAAATTATGGAACGATTGCCTATTCAAGAAATCCTTGAAACTCCGGCAGGTGAACAGGTCCTTGATTTTGGTCAAAATCAGACTGGTTGGATGGAATTTTACAACCGCGAACCCAAAGGCACAAAACTTGTTTTTCAAATGGGAGAAATCCTACAGGAGGGTAACTTTTATCGCGAAAATTTACGTGAAGCAAGAGCCTCTTTTGTCTATATTTCTGACGGTGAAGAAAAATGGGTTCGCCCCCATTTCACTTTCTACGGCTATCGTTATGTAAAAGTCGAAGGAAACACTCAAGCACTGAGAAAAGAAGATTATCAAGCGGCGGTCCTTCATTCTGAAATGGCAACCACTGGGGAAATCAAAACCACTAATTCAAAGGTTAATCGGCTTTTTCAAAATATTCTGTGGGGACAAAAAAGTAACTTCTTAGATATTCCGACTGATTGCCCGCAGCGGGACGAACGACTTGGCTGGACAGGCGATGCCGAAGTGTTTTCTAAAACAGCTGCTTTGAATATGAACGTTTTTCCATTCTTTAAAAAATATGCAAAAGACATCGCTATCGAGCAACAATTGCATGATGGTATGGTTCCGATGTATGCTCCTGCAATGGGGAATTCTGATGGCGGCGCTGCGGTTTGGGGGGATGCAGCAACAATCATTCCTTGGAACATGTATCAGATTTATGGTGATTCAGCGATTTTACGTCAAAACTATACAGCAATGAAGGATTGGGTAGCATGGATTCAAAAAAACAGTAAAAGCAGTGATTTATGGACTGGAACCTTTCAATTTGGCGATTGGCTCGCTCTTGATGGAGAAAATCCCGCGCTACCGACTGGAAAAACTGAAGAAGATTTTATTGCCTCTGTCTACTACTATTATTCGAATGACATCATTGCTCAAACGGCTGAAATTTTGAAGTTTCCTAATGATGCGACCTATTATCGTGAACAAGCTCAACGAATCAAAGAGGCTATTGTTAAGGAATATATTACTGCAAATGGCCGTTTAGCAATTGATACTCAGACGGCTTATGCAATCGCGCTATATTTTGAGTTGGTTCCTCAATCACAACGTTCGCGAGTCGCTAAGGATTTAGTAACCCGCTTGAAAAAGGACAATAACCATCTTAAAACCGGGTTTGTCGGTACTCCCTTCATCTGTCAGGTTTTATCTAATTATGGCTATCATAAACTAGCCACGAAAATTTTCCTTTTAGAAGATTTTCCAAGCTGGCTCTATGCAGTAAATCTTGGCGCGACAACTGTCTGGGAACGCTGGAACTCTGTTCTTCCTTCTGGTTCCATGAACCCAGAAGGAATGAATTCATTAAATCATTATAGCTTTGGTGCAATTATGGAATGGGCCTATAGCTATCTTCTAGGAATTAAACCAGCTCACCCTGGCTATCAGGAAATCAACTTTTCGCCGCTATTTGATTATCGCTTAAAACAAGTTAATGGACATTTCGATACACCATACGGAACTTTCGCTGTAAGTTATCAAATCGAAGCGGACAGCGAGCACACTATTAAGCTCAACTTGACTGTGCCTTTTGGAACGACCGTACATGTCGATTTACCACGAGGAGAAAATGGTCCGGTAACAGTCAACAATCAGGAAAAAAATAACGGTCGCTTCTCACTTACCTGCGGCACCTATGAAATCGCCTATGTTCCGAGAGAAAGTTACGTAGAATATTATAATAGCGAAACACCTGCAGCCGAAATTATGGCAGATGAACTGTTGGTTCAAAAAATTGATGCGATTGATCCTGTATTAGATTTTTTCAGAGCAGATCCAGCAGCCATTAAGGGCGGTTTAGGAACTATGTCCTTGAGCAAATTGAATACACTCTTACCTTTTATTCAAATCACATCAGAGAATCTGGCAAAAATCAATGACGCACTAGCATCAACGCCTATTCTAAGTGAACGGGAGGAAATCTCATTTGTTTAAAGGTGCATTATTTGATTTAGATGGGGTCATCGCCGACACCTCTACCCTGCATTTTGAAGCTTGGAAAAAACTTACAGACAATTACTTTTCTGCAAAGCTTCCTAGTGACTTGGAAGAAAAGACGAAAGGCGTAAGTCGAGCAGATTCTTTAAAGGTGATCTTAAACTATTTAGAGGTTTCTGTCTCTGAGAATATGTTTCAACAGCTTTTGTTTGAAAAAAATGAACAGTATAAGGAGTCGCTTAAGCAGCTATCCCCTGACAATATCTTGCCAGGGGTTGCAACATTCATCTCTGAACTGAAACAGCAGAAGGTAAAGCTTGCTTTAGCCTCTTCTAGCTTAAACGGACCGCTTATTTTAGAAAAGTTAACATTGGCAGAGAAATTTGACGCCATCGTCGATCCAAGTAAAGTGGAAAATGGCAAACCCGCACCAGATATTTTCATCGCTGCGGCTCAGTCATTGAATCTTCAGCCTTCAGAATGCATCGGTATTGAAGATTCGATTGCTGGACTTAAAGCCATCAAAGAAAGTGGCGCTTTCTCTGTAGCAATAGGAACAAATAGTGATCTGAAGACAGCGGATCTTCACCTTTCAACTACCGCTGAACTAACGTTTGCTGCAGTTCGTACAGCCTATCATCAATAGAAAAGGAGTGTCTTATATGGTGGAAACTTATCAAAACCCCATTCTACGCGGTATGTATCCTGATCCGAGTATTGTTTTAGTGAAAGATACCTATTATATGGTCAACAGTACCTTTGAGTACTACCCGGGGATCGCCTTAAGTAAAAGTACAGATTTATTAAACTGGACAAAACTTCCTGGAATCGTCGTAACAACGGAACAAGCGGACCTATCAAAGGCGAAATCTAATGAAGGAATCTTCGCGGTTTGTATTCGTTTTTTCAATGATCATTTCTATGTGATCACTACTAATTTTGCGGAGTTCAAAAACTTTATTATCAAAGGCAAATTGAATGAGAATGGAGAAATTCTTTGGGAACAACAACGGATAGAAATCGACATTATGGGAATTGATCCTGATCTTTATCATGAAAATGGACGAACCTATGTCACCTTCACAGGTTATATCGATGATAAGGGAACCAAAGCCATTCAACAAGCGGAAATTGAGCTTACAACTGGAGCCATTTTACGCGGGCCAGAAGTAATCAGTCTGGGAACAGGTGGTCGCGATGTTGAAGGCCCTCATATAATTAAGCGAGAAAACACTTATTACCTATTGGTTGCTGAAGGCGGAACAGGCGTGGGACATATGATTACGATGTTCAAGTCGGACAATCTTTGGGGACCTTTTGAGGATCACTCAACCATCAATCCAATTTTTACAAATCGTGATCGCGCAAATGAACCTTTACAAAATATTGGTCACGCCGATCTCTTCCAAGATACAAAAGGAAATTGGTGGTTGACCTGTTTAGGAACGCGCCCATCTACAATTGATTTCAAGCAAATTACCAATATGGGACGAGAAACCCTGCTTTATCCAGTCAATTGGGAGAAGGAATGGCCGGAAATTAATCAGGGCATCCCTAGTGAAGTGGTCGATATGAGTCAGTTTCCGAAACATCAAAAGGTACTTGTAAATGAGCAAAAAATCTTACCTTTTGTTGATGAATTTAATCAGCCTACTTTAAATCCTGAATGGCTTAGTTTACGGGGGAGCCTTAAGGAAAATCTTCTTTTGCAACACTCTACATTAACTTTAAAAGGCTGCTCAACAACAATTGAACAAAGCACAACACCTTCATTTCTCGGAGTCAGACAAACTGAAAAAGCAGAGTCATTCACTGTTAAGGTCGAAAAATCCACTACTTGCAATCATGGAAAGATCGGTATCATCAGCATGATCAACGATTCCCATTTCGCTGCTCTTTTAGTTCGAGAAGAAGAAGGAAAATTTATTGTATCTCGTTCTCAAAAAGTAGAAGATTTAATTGTTGAGGAAGATTTGGGAAGCCTTGAGTCATTGCCAACGAAGTTTGAACTGATCAATCAACCAGCAACGAAGACATTCATCGTCACTGATGGTAAAAAAGTTCTAAGCTTTGAAACTAGCTCGCTACATTTTTCGAATGAAGCAATCGCTGCTCTAAATACAGGAGATGTGCAGGGCATCTATGTTTTAGATGATGCATCATTAGTAGTTAAAGAGATACGACGTCAAGCGGTTGATGTTGAATAAGATAAATACATTTAAGGCACTGTCTATATGCAGACAGTGCCTTAATCTTAGTTATTATTGAAACTATTCCATTTGTTACTTGAACATGTCAATCAAATGGTCTTTTTCTTGTATTAATTACATAAAGCTCGCGAGTATTTCCTTAAGCACCGCCTCTCCATCTAACGTTTCGTAATCTTCCTTCTTGATCATCTTGTAGCTCACCGCTTTGTAGTTCAAAAAATCCTTCAAACGGTTCACTTCGTATTCTGATTGGGGGCCGATCATCAAACCATCGATTTGTTGATTTTGGATGGCCTGTTCAGCGATAATCGCTGGAGCAGAATACACGCGAATGGGAATGTTCTGCTCGTCTGCGGCTGTTTGAATATTTTTTACCAACAGACCTGAAGTAATACCAGCTGTACAAATCAACAAGATCCGTTTTTCTTTTTGTTCCGTCATGTTGTCTACCGCCTTATGAGATTTTACGTTTCTTATTGTAGATATCTAATACGACTGCCAAAAGTAAGATCAGACCTTTGATTGCCTGCTGCCAGTCAACACCGACACCAAGAATCGACATCCCATTGTTCAAGACCCCCATAACCAAGCCACCGACGATCGCTCCAGTAATGGTTCCGATACCACCTGAAGTAGAAGCGCCACCGAAGTATACAGAAGCCATCGCATCTAATTCTAAAGAAGTTCCAGCTTGTGGTGTCGCCGCATTCAGACGAGCGGCCAAGATTAAGCCCGCTAAAGCGGCCATCATGCCCATATTGACAAAGACCCAGAAAGTAATTTTCTTGGTTTTGATCCCTGAAAGCTGGGCAGCTTTCAAATTACCACCTGTCGCATAAATCTGACGACCTGCAACGGTACTGTTGGTTAAGAAGCCATACACGCCGACAATCACACCTAAAATGATCAGGATAATTGGAAATCCTTGGTATGAGGCAAAAATATAACTCATTCCTAAAACAACCCCGACAGTCAAAATGGCCTTAAAGATAAAGGCGTTCATTGAAGGTACTTCAAACAGATTCTTTTTGCGTTTTTCCCGTGCTTTCCATTGGAAGAAAACTAAACCTGCGGCTAAAACTAAACCTAAAACCAAGGTTAAAAAGTGCATGCCTGAAGAGGAAACCATAATTTCTGGTAGATAGCCTGTTGAAATTTTTTGAAAGGCTCTTGGAAACGGTGCGAGTGATTGTCCGCCAAGTACGACTTGCGTCAAACCGCGGAACATTAATAATCCAGCGAGCGTCACGATGAAGGCTGGGATACCGACATAGGCTACCCAAAATCCTTGCCATGCTCCGATCAACGCGCCGATTGCTAGACAAACAGGCACTGCAATCCAAGGACTCATGTGGTTGTTCACCATCATCATTCCGGCAATTGCGCCGACAAACGCCATGACTGAACCGACAGACAAATCAACAAATCCTAACAATACAACCAGCAGCATACCTGCGGCTAAAACTAGAATATGACTGTTTTGCAGGACAATGTTCGTAATATTTAGTGGTCGAAGGAAAATTCCTCCGGTCATCATTTGAAAAGCGATCAATAAAGCGATCAAAATAATAACCATGCTGTATTTGCTAAAAATATCTAAGACTTTTTCTTTTATATTAATCGTACTTTTTTCTTTACTTTCCTTCGTTGCATTCTCCATTAGGATACTGCCTCCTCTTCCTTCGTCATCAAGTTCATCAGCGTTTCTTGGTTGGCATCTGCGCGCATGACTTCACCGGTCATCGTTCCTTCATTCATGGTATAGATGCGATCACACATCCCGATAATCTCTGGCAGTTCAGACGAGATAATGCAGACACATTTTCCTTGGGCGGCCATCTCCTCAATGATGGTATAAATCTCGTACTTCGCTCCAACATCGATTCCGCGTGTAGGCTCATCCAAGAAAAGAACATCCGGTTCGGTCATTAACCATTTCGCTAAAACCACCTTTTGCTGATTCCCGCCGCTTAGACTGCCTACATTTTGAAAGACATTATTGGCCTTGGTCCGCATTTTCTTACGATAATTTTCTGCTTCTGTCACTTCTTTTTCCTTATCAAGAATGCCGCTTTTACTAATTTTTCCAAGACTGGCAATCGTGGTATTTTCACGAATATCCATCAGCAAGTTCAACCCGACTGCTTTTCGGTCCTCAGATACATACGCTAAGCCATGTTGAATTGCCTGAGAAACATCGTTAATTTTTATTTCCTTACCGTCTTTAAAAATCTGTCCGCTGATATTGCTGCCGTAGGATTTCCCAAAAATACTCATAGCAAATTCGGTTCGTCCGGCCCCCATTAAACCAGCGATCCCAACAATTTCACCTCGTCGAATATTGAAATTGATGTGATTGTTCATTACTCTTGGGGTATCAATCGGATGATGAACGGTCCAGTCCTTGACTTCAAAAAGAACTTCACCGATATTCGGATGGCGGTCAGGATAACGGTTGGTGAGATCTCGTCCGACCATGCCTTTGATGATGCGTTCTTCATTGATGTCTTCATTCTCTAAAGTCTCGATCGTTTGACCATCTCGTAAAATGGTGATCCGATCCGCCACATCTACGATCTCATTCAATTTGTGGGAAATGATGATTGAAGTAATTCCCTGATTGCGAAATTCCTTAATCAGTTCAAGCAGATTCGCACTTTCTTCTTCATTCAAGGCGGCCGTTGGTTCATCCAAGATAAGCAATCGAACATTTTTGGAGAAGGCTTTAGCGATCTCAACTAGCTGTTGATGACCTACACCAATTTGTGAGACCAAAGTATTCGGATTGATTTTTAGCCCCACTGTTTTTAGCAAGTTTTCGGTTTTTCGTTCTGTTAGGTTCCAATCAATAATCCCATGATTGGTTTGCTCATTGCCTAAAAAAATATTTTCTTTGATCGATAGATAAGGACTCAAGGCTAACTCTTGATGGATAATTACAATGCCTTTTTCCTCACTATCTCGCAGCCCTTTGAACTGACAGGTCTCACCGTCATAAATAATATCGCCTGAATAATTGCCATAAGAAAAGAGTCCACTAAGAACATTCATTAACGTTGATTTACCTGCACCATTTTCTCCGCAAAGCGCATGGATTTCTCCCCGCTTGATACTCAGATTCACGTCATCCAAGGCGCGTACACCGGAGAATTCTTTAATGATATTTTTCATTTCCAATATGTAGTCGGCCATTTTTCCACTTCCTTATCAAGATGATCGAGAAAAGTACGGCAAAGCTGCCAGTACTTTTCTCAGATCCTGTTATTCGCTTAAATCTTTTTCTTTGTAGTATTTCGTATCAATCAGCTCTTGCTTATAGTTGTCTTTATCAACAGAAACAGGTTTTGCTAGATAAGTTGGCACGACTTTTTCACCGTTATCGTAAGTTTCCTTGTCATTAACTGGCACTTTTTTGTCATCGTGAATCGCTTCAATCATTTCAACGGTGTTATCTGCTAAAATGCGTGTATCTTTAAAGATTGTTTCTGTTTGTTCACCAGCAATAATTGATTTCACTCCTGCGATGGTCGCGTCTTGCCCTGTGATAACTGGTAATGGTTTGTCGCCTGAACCATAGCCAACCCCTTTTAATGAAGAAATAATTCCCAGGCTAATTGGATCATATGGAGATAAGACAGCATCTAATTTCTTGTCTGTATAGTTGGCGCTTAAGAGATTATCCATTCGAGACTGAGCTGTCGAGCCATCCCAACGCAAAGTTGCGATTTGATTGAATTTTGTTTGTCCAGATGGGACGATTAATTGCTTACTGTCAAAATAAGGTTTGAAGACCGACATCACTCCGTTATAATTGATTAGTGCATTGTTATCATCTGGAGAACCGCCGAATAATTCAATATTGTAAGGTCCTTTGCCATCTTTTAAGCCCAATTGGTCTTCTATATATGAAGCTTGTAGAACTCCAACGCCGAAATTATCAAAGGTTGCATAATAGTCGACATACTTCGAATTCATCAATAGGCGGTCATAGGCAATAACTTTAATATCTGCTTGATGCGCCTTTTCCAACACATCGGTAAGTGCGGAGCCATCGATCGAAGCGATCACCAATGTGTCGACCCCTTTAGTAATCATATTTTCAATTTGTGCAACTTGATTTTCAACTTTATCCTCGCCGTATTGTAAGTCTGTTTTGTAGCCTTTCTTTTTCAATTGCTTCACGATATTGTCTCCATCAGCGATCCATCGTTCGGCTGATTTGGTAGGCATGGATACACCAACAAACCCTTTGTCCTCCCCTGAAGCATTTCCTTTTCCACAAGCAGTTAGTGCTGTCAGCGCAAGTAGTGAAACTGTTGCCACTAACATTTTTTTGAACCCTCGTTTCATATCTTTCCCTCCAAAACATATTTGATAAGCTAAGTGTACGTTTTAAGGCAAACGCTTTCATTGAGATTCTTTTTTACTTTCTTGGAATAATCGGGAACTTTTTTTCTTTTTTACAGTTTTCTTGGATTTTTTTTGCTAAATCTTGACATTTATTCGGAATACGCCAGCATGTTAGAATTACAAATGATAGCGCTATATAATAGAAGAAAGATTAACGATATAAAGTGAATTGGTATTGGCAAAGGCTAATTAATCAGCAATAGAATCTGTTCGTGAGGTTCAAACGATCTTTTTGTAAAAAATCCTTTAATACGAGGTGTACCCTATGAAAAAAATCAACCTACTCCTGCTGATTGGCTTGTGCCTTATGTTAGCGGGCTGCAAACAAGAAACGCCAAAAGAAAATCATAGCGAAATCACGATTGGATTCGCTCAAGCTGGGATCGAAAGCAACTGGCGTAAGATCCAAAGTAAATCCATCAAAGAGGAATTGGAGAAGCAAAACTATCAAGTGATGTCTCGGAACAGCTTCTCTGACCCTAAGCAGCAATACCAAGACGTAATGACGTTTATCGCCTATCAGGTAGATTTGATTATTCTTTCTCCGATCGAAGAATTTGGCTGGGAACCTGTTTTAGAGGAGGCGAAAAAAGCCAATATTCCAGTAATAATTGTGGATCGAAATATCGCTACAAATAGATCCGATCTTTTTTTGACCCATATTGGTTCTAGTTTCAAAGCACAAGGCGGACGTGCTGGTTTATATGTGACAAATCATTATCAAAAAATCGAAAAAGAAGCCATTAATGTTTTTGAGATTAAAGGCGTTGAAAATTCTTCACCGACTCGTTTACGCCACGATGGGTTCGCCGAAACAGTCGGACGTGATCCGCGAATACAGATTACCCAAACGATCACTGGTGATTTTATTCGATTAAAGGCAAAAGAGAAATTCTCAGAAGCCATCGAAGCCGGCAATCTTAATAATATTGACGTCATTTATTCTCACAATGATGAAATGACTTTAGGAGCACTAGATGCCCTTGACGAATATCAACTTGAAAACAAATTCGTTGTTGTCTCCATTGATGCTCAGAAAGAAATGATTGATCTGCTAAAACAGCGCAAGGTCAACTGTGTTGTTGAATGCAATCCATTCATGGGAGAGCTCGTCGCAAATACTGTCAAGCGCTATTTTGACAATAAGACAATCTCTGATGATATCTATGTTTCTGATACAGTTTTTTCTGATCAAAATTCTCTTTCTACAATTCCGCCAAGAAATTATTAGGAGGCAGCTGATGAAAAAACAGACGACCATCAAATCACTCTTGCAGCGTATCAGTTGGCTGATGCTAGTCTTATCCATTGTCCCGCTGATCATCAGCGTGTTGATATATACCCGCTACCTTTTCACCTATGAGCGCAGTGTTGGCAATATTTCCGAAGCCAATCGTATCGCTAATGACGTAGAAGAAAAAATTATAGAAGAAGCTTGGAGTCTCACTTATGGACAACTGACTCCTGAAGAATTTACTAAAAGTAATAACGTCCATCGCATTAAAAAGGAAATCCGCCAGATTAAAAAGAATACGCAAAGCACCCAAGAACGCGCGACGCTAAATATTGTCACTCGCTCGTTGGATAATGTGAACAATTATTTGGAAAAGATCGTAGCAAACATTGAAGCCAACGAACCCTTCCAAGAGAATCAGGAATTAATGGTTCATGTAGAATCGGCAACTAATTTAGTTCACGATATTTTGCAAGACTTCGTCAATGTTGAAATCAAGCTCGCCGCGAACCAAAGTCAGCAAGTCCGACAATCCATCATTGTATTATCCGTGATCGAAGCTTTCATTATCGCAGCGATTATCTTCTTTACAAGATCGACAAATACGCGCTTGATGAAGCAGATCCAGCAGCCAATGGAGGAAATGATCCATATGGCGGATGCCCTTTCTGACGGCAAACTGAATTATCGGATCAACACGCTGCCGGGAAATGAATTGCAGAAACTAAGCAACAGTATGAATGAAATGGCGGATAATCTGGTGGTTCTTTTGGAAGAAAATGCTTTGAAGCAATACAATCTAGCTCAAAGCGAAGTACGAGTACTCCAAGCACAAATTACTCCACATTTCATTTATAATAGCTTAGACGCCATTTTAGTCTTAGAAGAGATGGGGGAAAGTGAAAAGGTCAAAGAAATGACCTATGCCCTTTCTGACTTCTTCAGAATTTCCTTAAGTCAAGGGCAGGATTGGATTCCTGTTGAAAAGGAAATTAAACATATTCATGATTACTTGATCATTTTACAAATACGCTATGGCGATGCTCTGACTTATTCAATCGAAATCGAAGAAAAAATCAAAGACTACTCCATACTAAAAATGATTCTGCAGCCGCTAATTGAAAATGCGGTTTATCACGGAACAAAACTGGTTCGACGAACAGGAAAGATTATCGTACAGGCCTTTTTAGACGAACAGGATGAACTTCATTTTTATATTATTGATAATGGAAAAGGCATTCCAGAACAGAAGCTGAAGGAAATCAATCAGGAATTGGCGGATGGTTTAGATACTGACTTTACAGAGGGCTATGGGTTGTTCAATGTAAACAAACGCTTATTACTTTACTATGGAAAAGAAGCGAAAATCACGATCACGAGTATTGTAGACAAAGGGACAACTGTCCATGTGACTGTCCCGACTATGCAAAAAGGAGCCACAAAACATGTATAAAGTTTTTATCGCTGAAGATGAGCACCTGATCCTTGAATCTTTAAAACGAAACTTATCACAGCTTTACGAGAAGCTTCCAATCGAAATCGTAGGTGAAGCTGGTGACGGTGAAGTCGCTCTCTCAATGATTCTCGAACTGCAGCCAGATATCTTATTAACGGATATCCGTATGCCCTTTATGGATGGAATCGAACTCTCGCAAGAAGTCCGACAGAATCTTCCTGATATTCAAATTATCTTTATCAGCGGTTTTGATGAATTTACTTACGCCAAAGCGGCCATCCATTTACAAGTGGCAGAGTATTTGTTGAAACCAATTAAAATTGACGAACTGAAAGCTAGTATCAAAAAAGTCATTACTCAATTAGAGCAAAAAAAGCAACCGGCTGCCATTGACTCCTACTCCTACGACGTAAAAAAGAATCTTTTTTTGAATACACTATTTGAAAATCGAGTTTCCACGTCAGAAGCGATCGAAGAAGCGAGACAGCTGAACAGAAAAATAGCAGGAAAAAAATTCAGCGTATTACTGATCGCCAATCATATAAATAAGAATTTTGCTGACTACGAGCATTTTCGAGAAAAAATGACTAAACTATTTGTCGATGATGAAAACTTACTTTTCTCCTGTCTGTCTTCTCGTTTTATTAAAATACTTCTTTTCGATACCAATAAAGAAGAGCTCTTAAGCAAGGCCGATCAGGTTGCCGTCACACTCTACTCCAAATTAAGTAATGCTGAATCAAAGCTCGTTATTGCAGTTGGTAATCCTGTCGAACGAATCAGTGAGATTCAACAAAGCTATCAAACCGCTAAAAATCTATTGGACTATTCCTTAATACAAACACATCATCAAATCCTCTATTATCAGTCCTTTGGTATGAAAATGAATCAATACGAAAAAGAAATTGACTTAAAGAAGAAAATTGATCAAATTACCACACAAACACTTCATTTACTGATCGATGAATTGATAGAGAAAGCTGAAAAAAGTGAAAACACCTTGTTGTATCGTCTAGCTCTGCTAAATGAATTGAACCAATTAGTGGAAGAAAAAAATAAGAAAGTAAAAACAAAATTTCCGATCGCCACACCTTCCAATCTCTCAGCAATTATTTCTGATAGTACATTATTTCGTAATTATTTAAATCAGGTGTTGGATTTTTTAAAACGTACGGTTATTGATGAAAGTATGCGACAGTATCGTGATCTTATTGAACAAGCGATTCTTTATATTAAACAGAATTTCTCAGATCCAGAACTGACTTTGGGCGATGTTGCCTCCCATACAAATCTCAGCAGCTCACATTTTAGTACTGTTTTTTCACAATCTGTGGGAAAGACCTTTGTTGAATATCTGACTGAACAGCGGCTGAATGAAGCAAAACTCCTGTTAAAAGAAACCGATTGGAAGCTTTCAAGCATTGCATCAGAAATTGGCTACAATGACCCTAATTATTTCAGCTATATCTTTAAACGAAAAGAAGGCGTTTCGCCAAAGGAATATCGAAAAACAAGATCACTACTATAAAAAGACCTGTAAACACGTCAGAAGCGGCGCTGTTTACAGGTCTTTATTCAGTAATTAAATTTCTTAATGAAACGCATGCTTAACTAAAGTGATACCCTTTTCTCTTCAGTTCTTGCCATTTCCAGTTTTCTACTTCCGGAAGATCACGACCTTCTGTTCGAATAAAGTCATGATGTTTTGCCAATGTTTCATCCATTTGTACTGAGAAGTCTTTTGCATCTTCTGCATAAACTGCATTCGCTGCTTCTTGAGCTAAATGGAAGCGGTCCAACTCACTGAAGACACGCATATCAAATGGCGTTGTAATATCACCATTTTCACGATAACCATGAATATGCAGATTATGATTGTGACGATCAAAGAAGATGTCACGAACCATACCTTCGTATCCATGGAAAGCAAAGACGATTGGTTTATCCGTAGTAAAGATTTCATCGAACTCTTCGTCAGTCAATCCACGAGGATCAATATCAGGATGACGTAGTTTCAAGATATCCACGACATTGACAAAGCGAATCTTCAAATCAGAAAACTGTTTATTCAGAATCGATACAGCCGCTAAAGCTTCCAAGTTAGGTTCGGTTCCGGCTGCTGCAATCACAACATCTGGTTCTTCCCCATTATCAGTACTTGCCCAATCAATGACCTTCAATCCTTTTTCGACCAATTCTTCTGCTTCGTTCGCAGAATAGAATTGTGGACGTGGGTGTTTACTTGAAACGATCAAGTTAATCACTTGTTTGTCTTGCATCGCTTTATCCATAACTGCCATTAGGCTGTTTGCGTCTGCAGGCAGATATTCACGAATAAATTCTGGTTTCTTCTCAGCTAAATGAGTCAACACACCTGGATCTTGGTGGGTATAGCCATTATGATCTTGCTGGAAGACCGTAGAAGTTGCAATCAGATTTAACGCTGGATATTCTTTGCGCCAAGCATGAGCGCTAGCTTTACGCATCCATTTGAAATGTTGCGTTAACATCGAGTCAACCACACGCAAGAATGATTCGTAGCTGGCAAAGAAACCATGACGACCAGTTAATACATAACCTTCCAAGAAACCTTCAGCTTGGTGTTCAGATAATTGACCATCAATCACACGACCAACCGATGATTGCCATTCGTCGGTACTGTTTTTTGGTTCCATCCATTGACGATTCGTCACATCAAAGACTTTGTTCAAACGGTTGGATTTCGTTTCATCTGGTCCAAAGATGCGGAAATTGGTTGGATTTTCAGTGATCATATCCCGAGCTTGTTGACCAAAGACGATCATGTCTTGTGCCATTACCGCACCTGGTGTTGTCGTATCAATCGCATATTGTTTCCAATTTGGCATAGTCATTGGTTTTGGATCAATTCCGCCATTGGTGATTGGATTGGTAGACATCCGACGATCGCCTTTTGGTGAGATTTCTTTCAATTCATCGACGATTTTTCCGGTTTCATCAAATAATTCTTCTGGACGATACGATTTCAACCAATCTACTAATTTATCAGCATGTTCCATATCTTCTGAACTTACTGGGATTGGTACTTGATGCGCACGGAAGGTTCCTTCTAATTGTTCGCCATCCCAAGTTTGCGGACCAGTCCAGCCTTTTGGTGTACGGAATAAGATGACTGGCCATTGCGGCATCTTAGCATCTTCCGCTTTACCTTTACGAGCCTCTGCTTGGATCGTTTTGATTTCTGTGATTACTTTATCCAATGTTTCAGCCATTACTGGATGAACTTTTTCAGGATCAGTCCCTTCCACAAAATAAGGTTTCCAGCCAAGACCTTCGAAATATTTTTGTAAATATTCATCGCTCTTACGAGAAAGAATTGTTGGATTTGAAATTTTTCCGCCATTTAAATAAACAATCGGTAATACTGCACCATCATTTACTGGATTGATAAACACATTTGAGAACCAACCGCCAGCTAAAGGACCGGTTTCCGCTTCGCCATCACCTACAACAGTTGCGGCAATCACATCTGGATTGTCTAAGATTGCACCTGTCGCATGCGAGAGTGAGTAGCCAAGCTCTCCGCCTTCGTGGATAGAGCCAGGTGTTTCTGGTGCCGCATGTGAGGCGATTCCGCCTGGGAATGAGAACATCTTAAATAATTTTTTCAATCCAGCTTCATCTTCAGTGACTTCTGGATAAATTTCACTGTAGCTGCCATCGATATAGGAATTTGACACCATGACTTGACCACCATGACCGGGACCTTCAATATAAAACATATTTAAATCATATTTATTGATTACCCGATTTAAATGAGCATAGAGAAAGTTTTGACCCGCAATCGTTCCCCAGTGGCCGATTGGATGCGTCTTAACATCTTCTTTTTTCAATGGCTTCCTTAACAAAGGATTGTCCTTCAAATACATTTGTGCAACGGAAATATAGTTTGCTGCACGCCACCATGCATCTACCTTTTCAATATATTCCTTTGAATCATAATTGCTGTTCATACAATGAGAACCCCTTTATAGTTTTTTTTACTTTTATTATTTTAGTACAATATACCTTTAATTGCCTTAAAAGTAAACCTTTACGCTCAAATTAATAGTATTTTTTACTTTTATTAGTTTAATAAAATATTGACTTGATTATTTCCAAGCCAATATTTTATCTTCTACTTGATTGTCACATATTCTAAATCAACCAACTTCGCCCATGTAATGATTTGTTCAGTCGTAAGATTCAAAGATACAACCGTATGGTGTCCGCCGCCGACTTCGATCCATTTACCTACCCCTTCATGGAAGTTTGGTTTTACCTTCCAAAGCACACGAGCCACTGGTAATTTTGGTGCTTCTTCTGTTGGTTCAAACGCTTCAACCTCATTGATTAATAATTTATAATGCGTTCCAAAGTCTGCCATTGAGACTACCACGCCGTCACCAGCTTTTCCATCAAATACCAAACGAGCCGGATCTTCACGGTCGCCCATTGATAATGGTGAGACAACAATCTTAGGTTTATTAACAGCCAATGTTGGATCAACTTCCATCATATGGGATTGCAGGATGGATTCTTTTCCAGCAGCTAATTCATACGTGTAATCTTCCATAAATCCAGTGTTTTGATTATGCGCCATGACTTTCATCAAACGATCCAAAGCGGCTGTTTTCCAGTCGCCTTCTCCAGCAAAACCATATCCTTCTGCCATCAAGCGTTGCACCGCTAGTCCAGGTAATTGCTGCATACCATAAAGGTCTTCAAAGTTTGAAGTAAAGGCATTGTAATCACCTGCTTCTAAGAAACGGCGAATGCCGATTTCTTGTTTCGCTTGCACCTTAACGTGGGCTTCCCAAGTCGCCCGATCATAATCGCCATAATCAAAATCATATAATTCTTTGTATTCGGCAAATAGAGCATCCACTTCTTTGTCTTCGACCGCATCAACGTACTGCACCAAATCACCAATACCGAAGTAATCAACGACCCAGCCGAACTGAATCTGCGCTTCAACCTTATCACCTTCTGTCACGGCAACATTACGCATATTGTCACCAAAACGAGCCACCTTGATGTTAAAGCTTTCGTTATATGCTACTGCAACGTCCATCCAGTCAGCAATTTGTTTTTGGACGCTTTCTGTTTGCCAATAGCCAACAACGATTTGATTTTGCTTTTTCAAGCGGGCATTAATAAAGCCATACTCACGGTCCCCATGAGCCGATTGATTCAAATTCATAAAGTCCATGTCGATAGTTTCCCAAGGAATACTTTCATTGAACTGTGTCGCTAAATGCAGCAAGGGTTTTTGTAATAATTTGGTCCCACGAATCCACATTTTTGCTGGTGAGAAGGTGTGCATCCAGGTGATTACACCTGCCACCTCATCACGATAATTGACTTCCTTCATAATTTTTGTAATCGTATCAGAAGTTACCGCTAATTCCTTTAACACGATGGGATAGTTCATTTTTCCGCTATCATTCAGTCCTTTTACGATCGCTTCTGCATCAGCTTTTACACTTTTCAGCGCTTCTTCTCCATATAAATGCTGCGATCCTACGACAAACCAAAATTCTTTTTTGCTCACTTCTAACATAGCTGTCCGCTCCTTTTTAACATTGATGTTTTATTTACCTTGCCCATAATAGGCATTTTTTCCGTGTTTTCTTAAATAATGCTTATCTAAAATACGCTGTGGCAATTCTTCGGAAAAACTGTTCAATTGACGTGCAAAAAGATTCATTTTGGCAACCTCATCTAAAACAACCGCGTTCATGACGGCGCTATCTGCATCTTTTCCCCAAGTAAATGGTCCATGTCCATGTAATAGCACACCAGGTATCTCCATAACATCAATCCCGCGTTCTTTAAAAGTTTCAATGATGACATTTCCTGTTTCGTGCTCATAGCCAACGTCAATCTCTTCTTGGGTTAAAAATCTTGCACATGGAACTTTGCCGTAGAAAGTATCTGCATGGGTCGTCCCCATTGCCGGTAAATCCAGTCCTGCCTGTGCCCAAATGGTTGCCCAAGTGGAATGGGTGTGGCAAATCCCGCCGATTTCAGGAAAGGCTTTGTACAACACAGCATGGGTCGGTGTATCAGAAGAAGGATTCAATTCCCCCTCAATTACATTGTTGTCTAAATCGACAACGACCATATCGGATGCTTGCATTTGTTCATAGCTTACGCCGCTTGGTTTGATGACAAAATAGCCCGTCTCTTTGTCAAATGCACTGACATTTCCCCAAGTATATTTGATCAAGCCTTGCTTGGGTAATTCCAAATTAGCCTGAAAAACCTCTTCCTTTAAATGCTCTAACATTTCAACTTCGCTCCTCATTCGTTTCATAATTCGTATTAAAGTATTCATTTTTTCTCTTGCCTTGTATCGTCATCCATGCAGTTGCTGCACGATCAGGCAAATGGTTCTTTTTTGTCATGTGTGTACGACAAACTGAAATCCTTATTATAACGAAGTGATCGCCTCGGCTTCGATCGATAAACCTTTCTCGTAGCGATCAATAAACTGACTATATCCTTGTAGATCTTCTGTTGTCGGTTCGATGGTCACTCCTTCACTCCTCGCAAATACTTTTTGTTCTAGAAAATCTGACAGAGAAAGATTTTCTTCTAATTGGTAAGCAGCAAGTAAAGCGATCCCCCAAGCACCACCTTCACCTGCTGTCGCCATCACCGTTACCGGCGCCTCCATCGCTGAAGCCAAGATTCTTTGACCTACTTCTGGTGTCTTGAAGATTCCGCCATGCCCGACGAGCTTATCGATCTTGATATTTTCCTTTTTCAAAATCTCCATTCCGATGCGCATTGCACCAAAGGCACTAGATAAATGCAGACGCATAAAGTTAGCTAAATCAAACTTACTTTCAGGTGTTCGGACAAATAATGGACGTCCTTCATTCATTCCGGTGATATTTTCGCCTGAATAGTAACCGTAAGAAAGCATCCCGCCGCAATCAGAGGTGCCCTCCAATGCTTTTTCAAATAGCGTATGATACAGTTTGTCTCCACTGATTTCTAAACCTAGTGCGTCAGAAAATTCCTTGAACAAATTGACCCAGGCGTTGATTTCTGAAGAACAATTATTTGTATGAACCATTGCTACTAAATCGCCTACTGGTGTAGTGACCAAATCGATTTCCGGATGAACCTGCTTGAGCTTTTCTTCAAGGACAATCATGGCAAAAGCTGAGGTTCCAGCCGACACATTCCCAGTTCTTTGACGTACACTGTTGGTTGCCACCATGCCAGTCCCCGCATCACCTTCTGGCGGACAAAGAGGAATTCCCTCCTGCAAAGTACCTGTCGGATCAAGTAAATATGCTCCTTCTTTCGTCAAGTTGCCAGCTGATTCCCCAGCTAGTAAGACCTTAGGCAGCACTTGATTCAGCTCTTGCTTGAAGGCAGTACCTTTAGTTAAGTCGCTAAATTGCTTCAGCATCTTTTGATCATAATTCTTTGTTTCAGTCTCGATTGGGAACATTCCAGACGCATCACCTACTCCCAAAACCTTTTGTCCGGTCATCTGCCAATGAATATAACCTGCCAAAGTAGTCAAAAATCGAACTTCACTTACGTGCTCCTCTTTGTTCAAAATCGCTTGATACAAATGGGCGATGCTCCAGCGTTGTGGGATATTATACTGGAAAATTTCCGTTAACTGCTTTTCTGCCTCCTCTGTAATCGAGTTCCGCCACGTTCTAAAAGGCACTAGCAACTCATCATTTTTATCAAACGCCATGTAACCATGCATCATTGCACTAAAGCCGATTGAACCGATTGTTGTCAGCGTTTCACCGTACTTCTCAAATACTTCTGTCGCCATTTTACGATAGCTGACTCGTAAGCCCTTCCAAATATCCTCAAGTGAATAGGTCCAAATTCCATTCTCCAGCGTATTTTCCCACTCGAAGCTACCTGCTGCAATCGGAACCAAATCGGAACCGATCAAGACTGCTTTGATTCTAGTTGAACCAAACTCAATCCCTAAAGCTGTCCGGCCATCCATAATATCCAGCTTGGTTTTTGCAATCATTTCCTTCGTATCGATAGGAATCTCCTCCTTTTTTCTCTTTTGTTACCGTTATCATACATTTTATGTACGTACATGTCAATTAAAATCTTATGTTTTGTTCGTACAAATATTCCAGTCAACAAAAAAACAACTCACCGAAATGAGCTGTTTTTCCCAACTTATTATAATTGTTTCACTGATTCACGTTCGATCAATGTAGGTTCATATAGAATATTCTCTGGATCGTGTCCTTCTTCAATCGCCTCAATGATCCAGTTTGCCGCATCATGTCCCATTTGGTCTTTCGGATGATTCAATGTAGTCAGCTTAACATTTCCGAGCTTACTTAAAGCTGAATCATCATTCCCGACAATCGATAGCTCCTCTGGAATCTTGAACTTAGCTGCAGTTAGCTGATCTACTAATCCACTGGCGATCTGGTCGTTATAACACACAATGCCTGTAAGTAATTCTGACTCTAGACGTGCTATTACCCGCTCATAGACGTCCTTTCTCGTTTCGGTCTCATAGGTAATAATATCCTCTGGAGAAAATTGGATGCCGTACTCTTCGCAGGCTTTGATAAACCCTTTCATCCGATATTTCCCTTGTAGGTCATCGATCTTCGTTATTAGCAACAGTTTTTTATGATTCTTTTTAATTAGATACTCTGTTGCTAGATACCCGCTGGCGACATCATTGACACAAATATAGGGCGCGCTGATTTCTTCATAGACCGCATTGATCATCACCATCGGAATTCCCTGTTCCTTTAATCGAACATACAAAGCCAAATTTGGATTGTATTGATTACTTTTTGTTGGTTCAACAATCAACCCTTCCACTCCTTGGGTAATCATCTTCTCAATACATTCCTTCTCCTGCTGAAAATCATTGTTGGTACTGGCTAATAATAACGAATAACCTTTTTCCCGCAATGTTTTTTCGATACCACGAATGATCGAAGGAAATATGTAATCTGATAAGTAGGTGGTGACCACGCCGATGGTCTTGTGAGCGGAGTGTGTATTTTCCCCACGCCTATATTTCACGTCCACATAGGTTCCTGAACCCTTCTCCTTTCTAAGAAAGCCCTCATTCGCTAATAAGGCAATTGCTTGCCGAATCGTATGTCGGCTGACCTGATAATCCTTTTGCAATTGTAGTTCGGGAGGGATTGTTGTATTTTCTGGATATTCGCCTGAAAGAATCTTTGATTTCAATTCATCGGCGATTGTTTGATATTTTGATTGATTCATAGTTTCTCCTTTCTTTTCCGTTAGTCTTTGTATACAGATTAACAGAAAGGATCAAGGATTACTATATATGTCCGAACAACTTGCAATTTTTTTCTGTTTGCCAAACATATTTCTTCGCTTAATAGTAAAAACCTTGGACTTTCTTATTTGAAAGTCCAAGGCTGTGAATAGCTTATACTTTTGTCTTACTAGAGAGTGACGAATCAATCGACTTCGTAGCGAGAAGTAAATGGCTCCTCACTGCTCTTCGTAGGGCAAGGTGTCATTTTGTTGGAGACTGCTTATTGCAAGTCCAGCATTTCTCAAATACCTCAAAAAAACTACCTATAAAAATAAAACTACCGGGTTAGAAAGAGAGTTTAGATGTTAAGAGGCAGTTTCATTCTCACATTCTTTATTGTAAACAAATTTGAAGAAAAGAAAAGATAGAATGCAATATTTTTATCCCATAATTTTAATAAAGTAAAAATATCATTTAACTTTTTTCAGCTTGATTGCTTTAATTTTCTTTTGATTGTTAAAAATTTGCAATTCTAATCGGTCTTTTTCCAGCTTGACGATATGGTATTCTGTTTGGCTATCTTCTCTGGTTAGGATAATATTTCTCTTTGAAGAGTTTGCTGTGATTTTCGCATCTTTCATTAGAATGTAACCATTTTGTCTGATATTCCAACATCTGTGGTCATTACTTTTCGCTTTGATTGAATATTTCACCGACTGATTTGACCAAGTTCCTTCTAACCAAGTCGAGTTATTGACAGCATAGGCATTGAGAAAGCCAAATAAACAGAATACACATAAAATCAGCAGACAAAATAGCAACTGTTTCCGTTTCTTTGTAAGATTTTGCAAACTCCGCAATACTTTATGATTTAGCTGCTTTATTCTACTTGTTTCCCTTACCAAAAAGATCTCTTCCCTTCTTTCTAAAATACGCCTTCTGCTATAGCTAACACTATAAAGGAATTTCGATACAATAAGTTCAAACTATCCTAAACGGTTATTTTTCTGTCCTGAACGTAAAGATTATTCTACTAGTTTGCATTGCAATATAGTTGAAAATACTTTACTATATTGTTAAGCAAACTAGTAGAAAGAGGGGTACGCATGAATCAACAGGTTTCATCTCAAATGCTTAAAGGAATTTTGATGGGCTGCATCTTGATTATTCTGTCCAAAAAAGAATTATATGGCTATAAAATTAGTGAAGAGCTGCAAAAATTTGGATTTGATAGTATCCCTAAAGGAACTATCTATCCTCTATTGATGAATATGGATAAAAAAGGGTTAATTGTTGGTGAAATGCGTGCTTCTGATGAGGGACCACAACGAAAGTATTACCATTTAACAGAAAATGGTCTTAACGAAAAGGAATCGTTCATCAAGCAGTGGGTGTTTTTGTCGGGGAATGTTGAAAAATTATTGAAGGAGAATAATTAAAATGAAAAAAACATGGCTCATCAAAGAAAATGCGAAATTACAGGAACTCTTAAATCCAATCAACGAAGAATATTATGGAAATTTATTAATCTACGTTAGAAGCAACTCCGTTTTCAAAGATGAAAAAATATTAGAGGAAGCACTTTTAGAGATCCTCCAGGATATTCTCGATGCTCAGGAAAATGGGGAAACTGCTGAAGATTACTTCGGCAAACAACCAAAGGAAATCGCTGATGCTCTGTTGAAAGAAGTACCCATCAGTATTGGAAATGGGGTACATTTAGCGGTCGCTGTTCTATTTGTTTACGCGCTTATCACTGTAATCCCTTCACTTGCTTCACCTAATACATTACTTGATGTGGGAAAATTATTGATTGGCAGTATTTACTGGACTATCCTCGCAATAATTATTGTATGGCAGATTGGAAATAACATATATACGACTAAACGAACTTTCAAAAAATATCTGGCAATCTTTCTAACAATAATGTTTATCATTCTTGGAATCAGTCTGACAATCTTTTTTAAAACCAGCTTGACTCTCGACACAGGAGGCCTAGTCGGAATCTCAATAATCGCTATAATTATCCTGAGCTGTGGGATTTTCTTTCTCAGACAAACACACAAAAAGGAGTTAACCCCTTTTGTCCCTATCTTGCTTACTACTGCAATAATGGGTGTTCTCTACAGAATCCCTGTTTCTCAGGAATTTTTAACGAGTAATCTGGGTAAAGGACTTGTGGCTACCTGCATGCTCCTCAGCCTTATCAGTTTTTATGTCTTACTGCACAGAGGAGTTAAAAAATAAAAGGAATGAGTTATTTTAGTCTCAGTTGAATCACTTTTATCAGCATTTACACATACAGAAGAAAAAAAGTTTTGACAGAAGTGGTCTGCTTCAAGAAATAAGAAGAAATTTCAGCTTATCTCCGAAGAAGCTACTTTAGAGCACCGTTTATTCGGAAAAGGAGCTGTGACAAGATTCTTGTCACAGCTCCTTTACTCGTTCTATTCAATTGGGATAGCGGTCTTGCGTTCCAATTTTTCCGCTGATTTTGGCAAAGTAACCTTCAAAATTCCGTCCTTGTACTCAGCCTTGATATCTTCTTCTCTCACATTTCTAATTGCAAATTGTCGGCGAACACTGCTGAAGCTTCGCTCACTTCTTACCAAATTGCCCTTGTCATCTTCCTTTTGCGTATCTGTTTGGTGTTTTCCTTCAATCGTCAATATGCCATTTTCATAATTGATTTGGATGTTTTCCTTAGGAATTCCAGGTAATTCCGCCTCTAGCAAATACTCGTTGTCTGTTTCGTGGATATCTGTCTTAACCATATTGCCCTTGAAGCCTTCAAAAAAATTCCGTCCAAAGTCCTCAAAAAAATTGAAAGGTGTCATGTCAAATAAATCAGAGCGACGAGGAATCATGTTGTTAGCCATTTTGACCATTCCTTTCTTTTTTTTATCTTCCTTCACTTATAATTTTACTCATGATAAATAATTTTTCAAGCAAAAAGCAGCAGAAAATAGCTTTTTGAACGATCGTTCTGACGTTATTTAAAAAGTTATTTTTTAAATTATTAAAAGATACACCTCCAGTTTAATAATGCATTTTTTTCGACATGTAAAAATAATCTAAGGAAATTAGTTATTTAAAAATCAAGCGATTCTTGACAAAATATTTTTCTACAGTTGCTTGTACATCAAAAAACAGGTCAGTGTGATTTCTTTTTTGTTCACTGTCATATTGACTTCCTTTTGACTGAAAATCTCGAATCCACGATGAAGATAGAATTGATAAGTAGAGCCTGAATCTGTATATAAGTAAATTGTCTTGCCTCTCTTCAATGAGACCAGCTTTTCAAGCAGCAGTGTTCCAATTCGTTTTCCTTTTAGTTCAGGATCAACAGCAAAAAAAGTCAGCTCTCCTTCATAGTTTTTCTTTGAAAATGCCTGAAGCATCTCTTTATTCGCTTGATCGTAAGCATCAGAATTGTCCTTATGACCAGATAGATTAATTAAGCCCGATCCAAGTTTTAAAAATAGCTTATGCTTTATTGATTCAATGACAGGTTCTTCATTCTTAAATCTTGCGAATAAAAATCCTACTAAACGTTCACCTAAATAAGCACCTAAAGCAACTGTTGATTTCGAGAGCTCAAGATACAGCACGTATTTGCTGTAAAGAAATAGCTCGAGGGAATTATTGACGTACCAATCAAGATGCATGCCCTGTTCCGCGAATTTTCTTGCCTGCTCCAAGTCATTAATACTTATTTGTTTGATTTCGATAGTATCCATTTTATCCCTCCTATTATTGAACAACTGTTGAATAATGTTCATATGTCTAATATAATGAATGCAAAATAAGAATACTATAGGCAATCTCTACAAAACTGTTCATTTTTGAACAGTTTAAAGACAGTTGTCTAGGAAAAAGGTGAAAAATGGATCGAAGAACGCGCAAAACAAAAAGGGCGATTGCATCGGCTTATCTCTCACTGTTGCAAAACAAGCCAATCAATAAAATTTCAATTTCTGAAATCACCGAGCTGGCAGATATCGGCAGAGGCACCTTTTACACTCATTATTCTGACATTTATGATCTGCATAACCAGCTCCTTGATGACAAGCTGGAGGCACTTATCCTTCTTTTCGACACAACCTATCCAAACGACCAAATCACAGATTTTAAAACCTTTTCTCAGAACTTAATTTCTTTTGTCTCAGAGAACCAAACGATCTTTCAGTTACTCGTTAAAGAAACTAGAGGTAGAAATGATTTGAGAAAAATCAAAGAAGTATTGATCGCAAAGGTGATTGCCGCCGAAAGCCTCGATCCAAATGATCTCCAAAGTTATATCGAGGTCTCCTTTGCTGTGTCGGGCATAATCAGCATTTTGTCAGATTGGTTAGAATCAACGATTGATATTGATCTAGAAACCTTGAGTAAAATATTAACAAGGATCATGGCTGAATATTAACTTCTAAAAATTCTTCCTATGCAAAAAATCAGGTGTCCCTTTTCAAAGAGATACCTGATTTTTACTAATCGTTGATACTATTTCCAGATAGTAGAACATCCCGTTTTCTTTCGGATAAATCATTGACAAGATTTTGAATCGTCACAATCGCTTGCGGTGTTACGTAAGGATCCATTGAAACAAAAGGAAAATCCTTAGGAATACCTTCTTTCGGCCCTGTTGTGATCAGCCCATCATAAGATAAAACCTTCTTAACCATCTCCTCATGACTGTCCCATAATTCGTCTAAATGGTGTATCTCAAAATTTCCATAAACGATCTGAGTAATCACCCTTGAGATAAATTTCTCTTCCGTAGGGGTAAGATCGGAAACTAATAATAAATGATGAGGTTCATCCTGTGAAGCCAACAGCTCCAGACTTTTTTCTTCTTCTGTCAGCAAGAGATAGACATACGTTGTAATAAAATCTCGCGTCTGATAGATTGCGTACTTATGGACAAAGGCTTCCACGATATCTGTCACCTTCTCCACTGCATGCTGGTGCATAATGGCGACCATGTCTAGAAAAATAGTTCGATTTTTTCGCAAAATGGAGAGAAAGTCACCCTTTTCATCGAAAAGATATGTGGCATTTAATAAAACGGTCGTTAACTCGATTTTTCGTTCCTCATCAAATGCTCCGCCTAACAACCTTGTAAAATCTTCCGTCAATTCTGTGTGCTTCTTGAAAAGCTTTCTATAACGGGGATTATCCTTTAGCGCGGCCTTTCTATGCTCTTGACTGAAAATAAGTGAATCCGAGAAGGACAACCATAAGCAATCCCGTAACAGCTCATCTGATACCGTCAGCTGAAAAACTTCTTTAATCATCGAACTGAGTGCTTCTACTGTTTTTCCTTCTGGCAATAATAACGGCTTCGTTCGGAGTTCTTCTTGAGGATAAGCATGTTTGTTTTTTATTCGCCACAAGCTGATAAACAGATTGTAAGCCACACGTTTTTGAAAAATATGCTGGTTTTGCATCCCATTTATTTTAATAAACTCTAGAACAAAATTTTTAATCACTTTTAGATGGTTCTCGCTCAAATCTGGCAATACTGTCTTTAATGTATACTGTTTTTCAGTAAAGTACCGATAATAAAAGTGCCGGACCACACTTTCTTTCCCCACTATACATGACGGACGATAGCATAGTTGAATACCTACACGTTTTAAATCAATCTCTATCTTTTTTAAGTACCGTTGGGTATTAGAAGAACTCAAATATAATTTTTTCGATAACCCTTCGATGTTGTCACTGGTCTCATATAATAAATGTTCAACAATCTTGAATTCGAGTGAATTGGTCAACGCCTCAGCATACAGTTTTCCAATGCTGATCCCTTCCTTGAGCTTTACCTGATGCAATCCCTTTGACTTTTCAACAATAAAATCATCCTGCAAGTCATTGATAAGACTAATATCATTCAATAAAATCGGCAATGAACAATCTAACTCGTTAAGAATCGCATCGCTCGACACCCCTTGTCGGTTATAATACAACAATTCAATCAATTCTAATCGTCGTCTGTTGCTTGTTCCTAAAACCTGACGAAAATCCATCCTATCTCCTCCAACTTCGTTAACAATGATACTTTTGTACGGTATCATACTTCTACCAATCCTAAAGCGTGAATTCAAAAGTTTTAAATTAAATAACGTTTTTTGATTCTACTTTTTTATTGTTTTTATTTTACCCTTTTTCTACGTATGGATATAGTGTTTTTTTTCGCCATTTTTATTGAAATAAGCTCGAAGAATTTTTCTTCCGCGTCTCCTTAAGAAAGTCTTTGCGGAGTCGCTCAACTTTTAGGAACCAATTAGGTACTAATCAACATCCGTTTTCTTCGATTATTGTGTTTCTTGGTAATTTCGAAATATTTTTACTTATTGTCGGTGTTTAAAGGAATTTAGCAATCATTGTCTGCGTAAACTAGCTCGTTCGTAAAGCCGGATATGGATATACCTGCTGTAAAGCAAATTATTCATGAGAAATTTTTATGCTTTCCCTATATAAAAAGACATTTCTCAAAAAATCAAGAAATGTCTTTTTGATTGAATTAAGTAATTCTCAAATCGGCGACTAAAAGTCACTCCAATTGTCTTCTTCGACTGCTTCTGCACGTTTGCGTTGCTTTTTCGACTGTTTTGGACGTTCATAATGGTATTGTTGGTAATTATTTCCTCTGCTACTGTCAGCTCTTGGAATGATTAATGCCAGTAGTATATAAAGAAATACTGGTGCGCCTACCAAGATGACACTGATAAAAACAAAGATGACACGTGCGATAGTAGGATCGATCCCAAAATATTCGGCGATCCCACCAATGGTTCCAGTGAGCATTCGATTTGATTGTGATTTTGTCATTCTTTTTCTCATTTTAATTTGTCCCTTCTATCTCTCATAGTCCTTCAAGAAGATGTTACCAGCCTTCGAAGAAACCTCGATTTCAGCTGATTCTCCTGCTGCTCGTTGAAAATGCAATATTTTCTGGGTGTTGCCATTTCGCTCTTGCATGGTTTCACAATTGGCAAAGCGATAATTAATCGTACCGACTCCTGTTTTGGCTACCCCTTCGATACCTACTGTTTGCGGCAATGAAACCTTGACATTTCCATTGACGGATTGGGCTTCAATTTTTTTCAAATTCTCATTGCCTGCGGATAATTTGATGTCTCCGTTGATTAATGAATATTCTGATCGCACAACATCCGCTTTTGAAATGATTGTACCGGTAACTGTCTCAATCAATGCATTCGTAATCTGTCCTTCGCGAATTTCAACGTCATTGTTGGTACCTTCAAATTCCAGCATCGAGGCATCAAGTTCTTTAATCAACACTGTTCCATTCGTTGCTTTAATCGAAGCATTCTTAGCTACAAGTTCCTCAATCATCAAATCACCTGTCAGTAAACGGACAGAAAGATGATTGTATTGACGTCTTGGTAAGTAGAAGGTCAATTTGGCGTCCACTCGTTTATTCGGTACATGGAAGAGTATTTGATAGTTGTTAATGTCGATATGGCTGCGTTCTAAAAAGGCGTCGATTGGATCTGGCTCCTCCATTTTACCTAGAAGAGCGACTGTTGCCTCAACTTTTATATCATTGATTGTCTCATCTTCCCAAGTCTTCAAAATTACTTTCCCTTTCGCCAATTTAATATCGATGGTTTTGGCATCTATATCTTCAAAGGTGAATTGATGACTAAAATGTGTTTTTGCCGTTCCGTAAAATTTTTGATTCATCTTTTTCCAGTCGAAATCATTAGTTACCTTGTCTGAAACTCTCTCGGTTGTTCTCGTTACCATCCGTGCAATACGGCTGGCCAAGTCTGTTGGTTCCTCATGAGGACGATCCATTGGACGGTACTTTTGCTCTTCAAAATCATCTGGGACTTCAAAAAATCCATCTGATACATAAGGACCTTCTGGCGAAACAAACATATCCTCGTCAATCGCTCGACGCTCATGCTTCAATAGTTCGATTTCTTCTTCCCGTTCCTTCAGCTCGATCTTCATTTGATTATAGATTACTTCATTTTCAGCTGAAATGATTCCCAGCTCAGCTTCAAGATTAAGTTCTCTAAATTCTTCTTTTTTCTCTCGCAAAGCTTCTATTTTCGTTTGCAACGCTTCATCAAATTCATCAATTTTTGATCGTACTGGATCTTCCTCTTTAGGTTCTGATTTCTTGTTTTCCCACTCATCAATCATGCTGGAAACACTGTCAGAGGACTGGGGCTTTTCTGATAGTGCTTCTTCTGGTGTTTCTGGTTCTAGCTCTAATTCTGTTTCGGTCTCTGCTGGCTCTTCGAATGCTGGCTGCTCCAGAAGGTCATCATCCGCTAAATCCGATTCTGATATTTTTTCAATTGTAACATCGGTATCTAATTCCAAGTTCTTTTCAATTTCTGTCTTTTCTTCATCTTCAACAGTTTCTAAAAAGTCTTTTGATTCGATTTCCCCTTCAAGCTCAGCTTCATGTTGAGATGTTTCCTCTTGATCTAATTTATTTACAGGTTCTTCCACTGTTTCTTTCTCTGTTTCAGTTGCTGATGGTTCTTCAACTATTGGTTCTTCTTCAGTCTCTGGTGCTGATTCTGATTTTGTTTCTTCATTTAATCCAAGACTCTCTAATAAATCCAAGCCTTCCTCTGGTGATAATATCCCCTTTTTAATGGATTCTAAAATTTTTTGCCGTTCGTTCATGATAATCTCTCCTCGACGAAATGTTCTATGAGTCTATTATGCACAACCCTCGTCGTCACGTCATGGGTCGAAAGGACTATATTCATAGAATAAATTTATTCTTATTGTTGATTCAATTCTAAAAGTAAAAACTGCGAAAAGTTGGACTCGCAGCTAGCTCATTTTAGTGACTTCATTTTTCTAAAAACCAGAAAAATGAGGATATTTTCGCTTCGCATATCATCCGACTACACATTTTCAAACATTTTAGAATAAAATTCTTGATCTTTTTTTACACCTAATAAACTGTGAAAAGTCGGACTGACAAAAAGAGTGAACTGTTTTTTTTAGTTCACTCTTCGGATTATATTTTAAGCTTAAGATTTAAGCGTTGTTTTTCTAATTAGAAATCGCTCCATGTATCGTCGGTAACTGCTTCTGCTTGTTTTGTCTGATTGCCTGTTGAAGATTCATAGGGTTGTTGGTAGGCTCTGCTCTCACTTTCTGCTTTAGGAACAAGCAGCACAAGCAATAGATAAAGTAAGATTGGTGCACCTTCCAAGAAAAAGCTTAGGAAGACAAAGATGACACGTGCAGTCGTAGGATCAATTCCAAAATAGTCCGCAATTCCGGCTAACGTCCCTGTTAATACTCGATTGTTTTGTGATTTCGTCAATTTTTTCATTTTAATTTTCTCCTTTTTCCAAAAACATTTTTTTTGGAACCCGATTTGAATGTATTTTGTTTTTCCCACTCGCGATGTGTTTTTATCTTATGTCAATATTATGCTCAATCTTCTTTGATTCGTCATGGGTCGAAAGGTGTATTTTTCATCTAGTTATTTGGTCGGAGTTTTTCTAATTCTTCTATTCACCAACCATTAGTAATAAAAATCATTCAATCTTTCGACTAAAATATGCTAAAGTAAGTTTGAAAAAAATTTTCAAGTCAGATACTTTAATGAAAGGAGAATTTGCTTGATTCATATTCGTGAAATGACCCTTCAAGATAAGCCAAGACTTAGACAATTATATCTAGAAAGTCGGCGTACAACTTTCTATTGGGATGATCCCGAATTGATGCATTTAGAGAATTTTGATCGTGATACGGAGACTGAACTTGTCTTCGTTGCAGAAGTCGAAGAAACAGTCATTGGCTTTATTTCTTTATATGTTCCAGATAACTTCATTCATTGCCTATTTGTTCAAAGGACAAGGAGCTGGTCATCTGCTTTTGGAAAAAGCGAAGCACCACTTAGAGTTACCAATGAAATTAAAATGCTTATCACGAAACACTCCGGCACTAGCTTTTTATGAAAAGGAAGGCTGGAAAAAAGTTCGAGAAATAAATGTCCCCGATGCTTACTGGAACATGATGTATCAATGATTTAGATCTGTTCTTTTATGACACTTTTCGTAAACTTTTTTTAATGCAGGCTTCAGCTAGTTACTTTTAATTCAAAAAAACGCTTGCATTCTCGCTAGAACCATGTGAAAATAAATACAATAAGTTCTTCAGGGCAGGGTTTAATTCCCGACCGGCGGTGATAGTCCGCGAGCCTTTTGGCTGACTCAGTGCAATTCTGAGACCGACAGTACAGTCTGGATGGAAGAAGAAAAGTGTGTGTTTGTTGATCTTAAGATAACAAACGCTATTTGATGAATCAAACCACCTTTTTCTACTGTGACTGTGCCTTGCAAATGTTGTTGTAAGGTTCTTTTTTATGTTTAAAGAAAGGTGTGTTAGAAATGAAATTTACTGCAAGAAAATTAGTCATGATCGCAATTTTTGGAGCTCTTTCCTACGTTTTGATGCTATTTAAGTTCCCTTTGCCATTTATGCCGCCGTTTATGGACTTTGATTTGGCTGGGATTCCAGAGCTGTTAGGAGCATTTTTATTGGGTCCTGTTTCGGGGATCTTTATCGTATTGATCAAACTTTTAATCAAGTTAGCGACAGTCGGAACTGCTTCGATGTTTACTGGTGAAATTCAGAACTTTATTTTAAGCCTGAGTTTTATTTTACCTGCGAGCCTATTTTACCAACGATCAACTAACAAAGGCTCGGCACTAAAAGGAATGTTAGCTGGCACAGCGTTAGTTACTTTTGTGGCGTGTCTATCAAATGTCTATTTCATCATCCCCTTTTATACCAAATTATACGGAATGTCGATGGAGGCGATCATCGCCATGACACAAGCAGTCAATCCAATGGTCGACAGTGTTTGGAAATTAGTAGTCATTGGAATCATTCCCTTTAATTTAATTAAATACGGAGTCACCACCGCGATTGTCTATTTTTCTCTTGATCGATTGCGCGCCATCTTTCTTAGACGGGAGTATTTATAATGGACTTTCAGACAGCGGTTGAACACTTTTATCAGACACTAGGACAAAAAAAGATTATGCCATTAGCCACTAGTTTGAACGACCATGTGATGGTGCGCAATGTCAGCGTGATCATTCACGAAGGCAAAATCCTATTTAAAACAGACAAGAATTTCCGAAAGACAAAGCAGCTAATCGAGAATCCGCGAGTGGCGATTTGCTATTGGGGAGTTCAAATTGAAGGAATTGCTGTAAATCACGGCTTAGTCGTTGATCAGCCAGACCACTCCTTCCAAGAGTTGTATCAAAAGCATTGGGAAAAAAGCTATAATGCCTATCCTCATAAAGATAGTGAAATTTTGATTGAAATAGTGCCTAAATTAGTTGAGATTTGGGATCAAGATGAAGAGGACAAGGGATTTCAGTTGTTTATTGATTTTGAGCAGGAGAAAGCTGAAACTAGCACCTACGATTAATAAAAAGCAGATCAAACGAAATTTTTTCGCTTGATCTGCTTTTTTCTTAGGAACTTAATTGTTTTACTTTATTAATTATATTTTTCGCTGTTAAACCGTAATGTTCTTTCAGCAATTCTGGATTTCCTGATTGGCCGAATTGATCCTGAACACCGATTTTTATCACTTTTGTTGGTTGATTCTCAGATAGGAATTCTGAAACCGCACTACCTAATCCGCCAATCACACTATGTTCTTCAGCAGTAATAATCCAGGGTGTTTCTTTAGCCGCCTGTAAGACCAATTCTTCATCTAATGGCTTGATAGTAGAAAAGTTCAATACACGAATCTTAGTACCTTGTTCGGCTAATTGCTTTGCTGCTTCGAGGGATTCTTGAACCATCAAGCCTGTCGCAATGATCGTTCCATCATTGCCCTCTACTAACGTTTCACCTTTTCCGATTACAAAAGGTCGCTTTTTTTCGTGAACTCGTTCTAAAGCTAAACGTCCCAAACGCAGATAGACCGGTCCTTCATGCGCCAAAATCGTTTCGATCACAGCTTCTGTTTCCAGATCGTCCACTGGATTGATAATCGTCATCCCTGGAATCGCCCGCATTAAAGCAATATCTTCGATCGCCTGATGGGACCCACCATCTTCGCCGACGGTAACCCCAGCGTGAGTAGCGGCAATTGTCACATTTAGCTTTTGATAGGCAACGGCATTGCGGATCTGTTCATAAGCCCGTCCTGCTGCAAAAATCGCAAAGCTGCTGGCAAAAGGACGCTTGCCGCCTAAAGCGAAGCCTGCCGCAGTACCGATCATATCTGCTTCGGCAATTCCCATATTGAAGAATTTCTCCGGTGCCGTCTTGGCAAAAATATCGGTTTTAGTTGCGGCGGATAGATCGGCATCCAATACGACCAAGTCAGGATGATCTTTAAGTTTTGCTAGTGTTTCGCCATAGGCTTGTCTTGTGGCTTTTTTCATCTTACAACGCCTCCTTCAGCTCAGCGAGCGCTTTTTCAGCTTCCTCTGACGAAGGTGCTTTGCCATGCCAGCCGACTTGATCTTCCATAAAGCTTACCCCTTTGCCTTTGGTCGTTTGACAGACGATGACAGTCGGTGCCTTTTCTTGAGCTTTCGCTTCCTTGATCGCTGCTGTTAATGAATCAAAATCATGTCCGTCGGCAGTCAAAACGTTCCAGTTAAAGGCTGCAAATTTCTGTCCGATATCCTTTACACCCATTACTTCATCATTTGTTCCGTCTATCTGCAGTCCGTTGTTATCAACAAAGGCAATCACATTACTTAATTTGTAATGCGCAGCTGTCATAGCTGCTTCCCAGACTTGCCCTTCCTGCAGCTCACCATCACCGATCAAAATATAAACCTTTTTTTGAATCCCGTCTAAACGCTGAGCCAAAGCCAACCCATTCGCGATGGATAAGCCTTGCCCTAACGATCCGCTTGAAGAGTCAACGCCTTTCGTCTTGATCCGATCAGGATGTCCTTGTAAATGACAGCCGAATTTTCGCAAATCAAGCAATTCTTCTTTCGGAAAGAAGCCTTTGTCTGCCAAAACGGTATATAGAGCCGGTGCCGCGTGACCTTTCGAAAGGATAAAGTGGTCGCGATCCTTTTGATCATAATTTTCCACCGAGATATCCATTTCTTGATAGTAAAGCGTCGTTAAAATATCGATCGCCGAAAGTGATCCGCCTGGATGTCCCGATCCTGCTGAAGCCAGAGAGCGGATAATCCACTCCCGCAGCTCCAATGCTTTTTGTTCTAAGTTTGTCATAATAATCTTCCGTTCACTCTATTTTTTCATTTCCTCTAGAAAGATATTCATCAGCATCCACGATGATTCCGAACCAGGATCTTTATGTCCCACAGCACGTTCACCTAAACGCATTGCCCGACCTTTTTTTGCAACCAAAGGAATGGTTGATTCTGCTCCTTGCTTCATGATCGCGACTGTTTCTTCCATTACCGCAATGGCATCCTCATCGTTCTTGTGTGCTTCTAAGTATTCGATCCCTGGAAGCAACGCATCAATCATAGTTTTATCCTGTAATTCTGCTTTTCCCCGCAATTGCACGGCTTCGACACCATTTTTCAGCATCCCGGCAAATTCTGGGAAAGTGACTGTCTCTTTACCTGTATCCTCTTTGCCCATTTTGATAAAGAAGCTGCCGTATAAGGGACCTGATGCGCCGCCGACTTTACTCAACAGCAGCATGCCGGATTTTTTTAGCAGCGTACTGATATCTGGCGCTTTTTCTAAATTATCCTGCAAGTTGGCATTCACCGCTCGAAAACCAATGCTTAAATTGATTCCATGATCGCCATCACCAATGTCTGAATCTAATTTTGTCCAATAATCACGATTTACTTCCGCAAGCTCTGCCATTTTCGCTAAACTGTCGGCAAAAAACTGCTTATCTAACACCATTTCACTCATAAAGCACACCTCATTCTTTCTAATTTCGTGTTCCTGTGGTAAATCCTAATACCAGAAATGAAACCCTTTTCTTATAATTTATAATAAGGTGTATCACATGGTGCATCAAGCAATTCTTTGATCTCATCGTCCAGCTTCACCAATGTGACGGACATTCCGACCATATCCATCGAAGTCGCAAAATTCCCCACATCTGTGCGATGGATATTAATCCCTTTTTCATTTAGGATTTGATCCACTCGTCGGTAGCAGACATATTGGTCCATTACCGGTAAAGCCCCTAATCCGTTAACTAATACATACACCTCATCGCCGGCCGCAATTTTAGAATCTTCCAAAATGATCTTCATCATCTCATCAATAATCACATCGGCTTTTTCAACTTTACGACGTTCAATTCCCGGTTCTCCATGAATCCCCATACCGATCTCCATATCGCCTTCGTCCATTTGGAAAATCACTTCGCCGGTAACAGGTAAAGTTGAAGAAGATAACGCCACACCTAATGAATAGGTATTGTCATTGGCTTTTTCAGTCACTGCTTTGACTTTATCTAGGTCATAACCCTTCGCCGCAGCACTTCCAGCTACTTTGAAGACTGGCAAGTCGCCAGCCACGCCACGCCGATCTTTTTTATCTTTAGCTGAATAGACATCATCGGTAGTCGTGACCGTTTCTACCCGAATACCATCTTCTTCTAACGCCATTTCCGCACCCATATCAAAATTCATCACATCGCCTGCGTAATTTCCATATAAATAGAGACAACCTTTTCCACTATCAACCGCTTTCACTGCTTCGTAACAAGCATCCGGTGCCGGTGAAGTATTCACGTTTCCAACAACCGCCGCATCCGCAAAATCTTTTCCAACATAGCCTAAGAACATCGGCTCATGCCCTGATCCACCGCCGACAATTACGCGAACGCGCGGTTCTTCACTCATTAATTTACTGACAACGACACGATTTTCCAAGTCCAAGTCCACATATTGCTTGTTCGCTGCTGCATAACCCTCCAGCATTTCTTCTACTACTTCATAGCCATCATTGATTAAACGTTTCATCTTCCCATTCTCCTAACAATATAGTTTTTAGTTGTTATGCTGCATTTTTTTTTATAAGAACAATGACAATAGCAAGCCGCCTAGTAATCCTCCTGATACGGCTGCGACAATCTTAGGAAGTGATTTTTTCACGTTCCCGCCGACCAATGCAGAAGCTACCCAGACACCGATACCAGCTGCCAGCCCTTGATCGACCCACGCACCTGTTTGTGCGATCATCGGTGTTGAAATACCGTGATTGATACACCAAACAGTTCCAACAATAAAGAGTGCGGCCATCCAGCCTCCGATTGGCCCCCAGTGATCTACCATTTTCCCCCATGCCATGCGAATTACAAATGGGAATAAAAATCCGCCGCATACTGTTGCAAGTCCTAAGCCCAAAGACATTATTTTTCCTCCGTTTCTTAATGGATTATTCTTCGCCAACTAAACGATCTAACTCTTTTTCTGTCATTCCTGGTTCAGGTGCCTTTTCATCGCGTTGTTCTTCTTTTGCCACACTTTTTTCAAAAGCTGCAGCTACGATCCCACCAATAACCGCACCCACGATGACTAATGCGATTGTTGGTAATGCATCAGTTAATACAGATGAACCCTGCATGAACGTATCTCGAGCAATTCCGCAAATACCAATTGCAAGCCCCATATCAACAAATGCTGCATCATCTTCGTTGCCTGTCAAATTCAAGTAATTATTCATAAACCACATGGGTCCAATAATAATTCCAGCTGCCAAGTAACCGCCAAAGATGCCAAAACTGCCTAACTCATTCCAAACAGACATTACAATAGTGCCAGCGATCGTGTAACCTACCATACTTCTCAGAAACTTCATTTCTTTCGCTCCTCACTTTTTTTATTCAACAAAGCTTTACAGCTGTGCTAACTCTTGGATTATGGTTTCCTTCTCCTGACAAACGGTTGCCTGAACAGCTGCCGCAAATGCCCCCTCAACTAACGGGCAATCCATGATTTCCGTTTTCATCGCCAGCTCTTCATCATCAATCAAGTCAATCGCTGTTTCCGAGCTTAGAATAGCGCTTCCAATATCGCAGAAAATTAATATATGATGGCAGTCCGCATTCTCTTCTATTGCCTCCATGATCATGATCGAGTTGGTGCCTAGCCGCCCATCACCTGTACCGCCTGCAGAAATAATTCGCACTGCATCGTTGGTACCAGTCATTTCTTCGATCATTTCTTTGGTTCCATCAGTAATTTTCTGACTATGGGATACTAAAATAATGCCAAACATGTTTACCCCTCCTTTACTTTTTTTACTGTTTCAACAATTGACGCGTACTGTTTCGGATTATGCCCAAAACGACCAACGAATACACCATCGACATTTTCATCGGAAACGATTAGCTTTGTATTTTCCTGCGAAACTGATCCACCGTATATGATGCGGATGTTTTCTGCCGTTTGGATATCGTACAATTCTTTGATGCATTCACGAATCAATCCATGAACCTGCTGCACATGAACCGCGCTGGCTGCGCAGGTTTTCCCCACTGCCCAAGCCGGTTCATAAGCTAAAATGATTTTCTCTGCCTTCTTGCCCTCGATTAGGAATAAATCCAGAAATAGTTGTTTCTTCATTAGCGCTTTAATCTCTTGATAATCCTCTGTTTTCGTAACTTCACCGATACATAGAACCGGTGTAATATCAAAGTCCAGAGCCAAACGAACCTTTTGATTGATCATATCGTCCGTTTCGTTGAAAAGCGTGCGTCGTTCGATGTGTCCAATCTCGGCATAGCCACCCTTCATTTCCTTTAGAGATTCAATCGAGAATTCTCCTGTGTAGGCGCCGTTTGGCACAGGTGCGATGTTTTGCGAACCTAAACCGATTTCTGAATCCTTCAAAATCATAGCTACCGGATATAGCACACCCATTCCTGGACACATGAATTGTTCAACCTTTTTCTCGTCACCCACTTCTTCAACAATAGCGTGGGCAAAATTTCGAGCATCGTCGATTTGATTTTGATATAGCTTTAAACTGATACCAACAATTGGTTTACGCATGATATTTCCTCCTTTCAGAAATTTTTTCTACAATTATTTTTTAAAGGCTTCCCAATCCTTCAGGAAGGCTTGAATTCCTGCATCGGTCAGTGGATGTGACCAAAGTTTAGGGAACAAAGTACCTGGAATCGTTGCGATATCTGAACCTAACTCAGCAACATCTTCCACATGCTTTAAGCTGCGAATACTCGCGGCGATGATTTCTGTTTGATAACCATATTGGGTTAACACTTTTTTCAAATTGCTGATTAACGCCAAGCTGTCGGTAGCGATATCATCCAAGCGCCCTACAAATGGACTAACGAACGTTGCACCTGCTTTAGCGGCCATTAAACCTTGTGCGACTGTAAAAACTAAGGTGACATTGGTCTTGATTCCTTCTTTAGATAAGATATTCACTGCTCGCAGGCCATCTTCTGTCATAGGAATTTTTACGACGATATTGTCCGCCCACGTTGAAATATCTTGAGCCTCTTTTACCATGTTCTCGGTATCAAGAGCGATCACCTCTGCACTTACAGGTCCATCGACCAAACCGCAGATTTCTGTGATCACTTCTTTAAAATCTCGACCTTCCTTTGAAATGATCGTGGGATTCGTTGTTACACCATCCACCAATCCTAATTGATTGATTCGTTTTATTTCCTCTACATTCGCTGTGTCTAAAAAGAATTTCATCATTTTTCCTCCTATTTTGAATACTCGGCTTCTTTTTCCATGATTTGATCAATCTTTCTGCCAGAATTGCCGCCTTCGAATGTGACTGACAAATATTCGTCCACAATTTTTTTAGCAACCTCTAAACCAATGACCTTTGAACCCATCGTGATAATCTGTGCATTGTTGCTTAGTTGCGCTCGTTCTGCAGAATAAGTATCGTGAACTTGTGCAGCTCTTACTCCAGGAATTTTATTGGCTGCCATCGCCATGCCAATCCCCGTTCCACAGCAGAGAATCCCGCGATCAATTTCCTGATTTACTACCCCGTTTGCAACGTTAAAGGCAATATCCGGATAGTCAACCTCGTTTGGAGAAAAGCACCCATAGTCCTTTATTTCGAATCCCTTTGCTTCTATATATGCGAATAATTCACGTTTCATCTCAAACGCATTATGATCTGATCCAATTCCAATTTTCATTTTTCTCTCTCCTTTTTCTCTTTGTACCCTCATAGTAAGCGTTAACTTTCGTTTTGTCAATCATTATTTTCGTTTATTTTCGTTTTATTCGTTATAAGCGAAAGAAAAACGCGTTTTTTCGATTAAAACGAAAACTAAATCATTGAATATTGTTGTTTTTTCTATTTTTTTGCTTTATACTATACTCAATTAGATATTTTGGAGGAACTGCTTATGTATACAAACCAACGAAGAGAAAAAATTCTTGCTTTGCTACAGGAACGGGGTTCTGTCTCCGTGAATGATTTGACCGAACTATTATCTGTTTCAAAGGCAACCATCCGATCAGACCTTAATTATCTTAGCGATAACAACATGTTGATCCGAACACATGGTGGTGCCACTCGTTCGAAAGAAGACGAAACCTTGAAAATCGATAAAAATTATGACATTCGAAAACAAAAGAATATTGAAAAGAAAGCCGAGATCGCCAAAAAGGCGTTTCCGCTGATTGAAAATGGTGAATGTATTGTTTTAGACGCCAGCTCTACTTGCTATGAGTTAGCGAAACTCATCAGTCAATCTGATTTACGTATCACCGTGTTAACGAATGGATTGCGTACTGCCTCTCTTTTAAAAGAAAATCTAAATTTGACAGTTGTATTAATCGGTGGCGTCGTTAAAGGGAGTTCGAATGCGGTGGAAGGCGTTTTAGGAATTGAAATTCTAAAAAAAGTCAACATCGATACCTTGTTTACCTCCGCCTACGCCATTTCTGCTACAGAGGGTCTTTCGGATTTCAATCTATATGAAGTAGAACTAAAAAAACGAATGGTAGAGTTAGCTTCACAAACGATCGCTTTGATTGATAGCACGAAATTCGAGAAAAAATCAATCGCGACATTTGCTAACCTTCCTCAATTAACTGCGTTGATCACAGATGATGGAATTCTCAGCGAAGTAAAAGAGCATTATAGTTCAGTTGTGACATTTTTAGATTAAGAAAAGAGCGAGGAACATTCTAAAATTAATGAATGATTCTCGCTCTTTTTTTCTATCATCCGTTTAAGCTTTCTATAAGCTAACCGTCGTACACTCTTCTTGTGGATGAACTTGGTGTTTAAACTCAGAAATGGGACTTAAAACGACGGTTTGTTTCATTTGATACGAGGTGCAGGTTCGATTCCTGTCATCCACGTTTTGATTGCTAAGATTAATTTGTGACTTGTTATCTTATACTATTTTACTTCTTCCGCAGTGGCCTTTAAGTATTTAACTTGATTACTGCTTACAAATACCATTGTATCATAGCCGGCATGCTCCATCATTCCCTTTAAACTTGATAAATCCACCGTATTATCGACATATCTGTATTTGTTTCCATTCAAAAAGTAAGTACGTCCATTTTCAGTAAATAATAGCATTACATTTCCTCTTTTCTTTTTTGTATTAGTTTCTCCACCTGATGTCAAAATCGGAATTGGATTTAACCACGTTCCATCATCAATATCCCAGCTGGACAAAGCGGTTCTCCAATCTTTCTTAGTGATACCTACGTGTAAGTGATTGCTGGTCAGCGTTCCTAGAGCTTGTCCAACTTTTACTGTGTCACCTGCTTTAACAAAATAAGTACTTCCAGATTCCTGATACATTACCTGATACTCTGCGATTTGAAGAACAATCGCGTACCCAACAGCTCCACCATAGTATCCAGCAAAAATTACTTTGCCGTCATTTACAGCTTTGAAATTTCCGGAGTACTTCGCTGATCCAAAGTCATAACCATCATGGAAATATCCTCTTCCTCTTGGATATTTGGTATTTCCGAACTGTTGACCTTCCTCGTAAGGCTTTAACTGCCCATCAAATGGAAGTCTCCAAATTCCCATTTGTACCACTCCTTTCTTTTCTTAAAATTTTAGTGCAGTAAGTATAATCAAACATGAGTCATTTTTTATCACAGTCTAATCACTAAATAACCTACTGAACTTTAAAACGAAATGACTTTACTCGCGCGTCCGCGATACGAACATACGTTCTTTTGTTTCTAAAATAAGTATAATCCCCTAGTTTATTCTAAAAGTGTCAAAAAGATGCCAAATGGATATCCTAATAAACGTAAAATATAGGAATGCTGGTTCAGCATATGATGTATAGCAGCAAACTAACAATCTGATTTTTTAAAGAAATAGGCACAGAATCACCGATAGAAAAATGACTATCACTAGAGCAGCTCACATGATTTTTTAACTCTCCCAATGAAGAAAATTCCGAATTAACTGACCAATCGTTTACATGCTGAACGATTAAATGAAGTGCCTCTCATCGCGCCAAGAATACAGATGAACAAAGACCAAGTGTACGCACATCCCAGTCAAAAATTATCTTCTTTTTCATTAAGATGGTTCCTAATAATAGCAAGATTATCAACAGAAATTTTAAACCACCAAAAAAAGAAACCTGTCATGATTCCTGGTTCTACAGCAATCATGACAGGTCTATTTAGCTTGGTAAAACAATCGTTCCTCTCCCTATATCCACTGATGAACCAGCAATACTGACAAAGCTGATTTTATCATCCGTGTATGTCACATTAATTCTGATTTGACTCGGACGCTCGATTTCCATGCCTTGTTCACTTAAAATCGTATACTTACCAGATGTTTCTGAAGAAACTAAATCATAATGTGCTAAATAAGCCCCTAGAGGACCACTAGCTGCTCCGGTCGCCGGATCATCTTCCACAATCCCCATCGTCGGACCGAACATACGACTATGAAAGGTTGCCTGCGGGTCGATGGTTTCTAGCGTGAAAGCAAAAATATCAACCGCGTGTCCTTTAGCTAGAAACTCTCTCAAGCCAAACGCCTCCTATCCATATTTATGATACCTATCATCGTAAATAACCCCATAAAAAGCAATGTAAACGATTGATTGCCTTATTCACCCTCTACGGTATACTTTAAGATGAGGTGAACGCATGAACGTCGAGACACGTTACACATTGAAGCGAAAATTTTGGATTTGCTACTTTCTGCTACTATTTATTGGAGCGTCACTAACTATTCTCAGATGGTTGAGTGTACCGCTAACTGATTTTGTCTTCATCAATCCAGAGATCCATTCGCATATTTCAAATTTTTCTTTAAGCATGATTTTTTATTTAGCGATTGGCAATTCGTGGCTGATCGCTGGAGTCAACTTTCGTTTGATCGTACTTTTAGGTATGGGGATTTTATTAGGGAACTTAGTGTGTGAAACCTTACTTGGTTTTATGAATACGACTGATCTCGTTGATGCTGTCTATGGAACATTGGGTACATTCATCAGCTTTATCTATCTGTTATGCACTGAAAAATACGGACGGGAGCCAATAAAATCAAAAAATTAACCATATACCATCCCATCATTTTCCACCGTCATTTACAAATGAAACCATTTACACCTTATCTGGCCGATAGTAGACTTAAGGTAACAAGTTGATTAGGACGTGATGGAATGACTATCAAAGCAATCGTACTAGATATTGATGGTACGTTATTGAACACAGGAAAAACAATCTCGGAAAAAACCAAACAAGCCTTGATCGCGGCACAAGAAAAAGGCATCAAAGTCATTTTAGCTTCCGGTCGCCCAACAACAGGCATGCTAGAGCTGGCAGAGCAATTGGAAATGACTAAATATGAGGGCTTCCTCGTTTCATACAACGGTGCGCGCGTCACTGATTGTCTGACAAAAGAGGTGCTCTTCAATCAGGCCATGAGTATCGAAACGGGCCAAGCAATTCTAGAACACTTGAAAAAATTTGATGTCATACCGATGATTGACAAAGAAGATTATCTTTATGTAAATGACGTTTACAGCGGCATGCTGGATTTACCTGATGGCGCATTCAATATTATTGAATATGAAGCACGCGGCGGTAATTTCAAACTCAGTGAGATTGATGATCTGGCAGCCTTTGCGACCTTCCCGATCAACAAGATTTTGATCGCAGCACAGCCAAAATATTTGCAGAAGATTGCACCAGCACTCCATGCTCCTTTTGACGAAACCGTTACAGCCGCCTTCTCTGCACCGTTTTATTTTGAGTTCACTGACAAAGGAATTGATAAGGCGAAGGCATTGAATACGGTATTTCCTGAAATGGGCATCCATTCAGAGAACATCATCGCATTCGGTGACGGGCACAACGACCGCTCCATTATCGAATACGCGGGGATCGGTGTTGCGATGGGCAATGCGGTAGATGCACTAAAAGAAATCGCTGATGATGTGACACTTTCTTGCGATGAGGATGGGATCGCAGCGGGATTGGAGAAATATTTATAAACAAAAGCAAGGTTTGGGAATTCAATCTCCCAAAACCTTGCTTTTAATCGTTATGCCTTCACTTTTCTATGCTCGGAATCTACAACAAAATCGATTCCTTCAACACCAAAATAATCCGCGATCCGTCTTTTCAATTCCTGCATCGCTTGATTGGCACGTGTTGCTTGTTCGCTAGTGACCGATTCCATAAAGAAAATGACATCATGACTTTCTTCTGTCAGCATCGTCCGTTGAGCTTCTCGCCAATTCAAGCAGCGGCAAATTGCACCTTCTTCGTCATAATAGATGATCTCTCCTGGTAAAGCGGGGGCGTCAGCTTCAGCGCCTAAAGGTAAAAACGCTTCTCCGCCAGCTGCTTGACCCAAATGAATATCGCCTACAATTTTTTGCAGGTCTTCCCCGCCGCAGGGCACAGCGAACTCCAATGAGATACTATTGTAAATATCGACTAGCGGATTGATGGGTCGAAACTCACGATCCTGACTGACTCTTTTCAGTAACGCTTCAATTGACGAACGAGCGCCCTTTTTTGTTTTGAATTGACTGAAGGCGCCGCGCCATTGGGCAACGACGAGGTTTTGACTAAAGGTTTCCTCTGTTAGAAATTGCTTGGCGGCTTCTTTTCCTTCTGCTAATAATTTGGTCAAGTAGGGATCATTTTCCTTCGAGTGATTGTCTCCAATTCCTTTTACGAGTAATACATTGATTTGCGCTTCAGGGAAAACCTCCCAAAAAGATGGATCTGCAATAAAGTTTGTCATTTGTTTGCTCCTCATTCGTTTATTTGCTCCAGATAGGGTCTTTTATTGCCTTTTTTGACGGAGGTCCACTCTTTGTCAATCGTTGCTGCCACAATTTTTAATGCTTTGGAAAATGCTTCAATTTCCTTTTTTGACAGGTTTTGCAAAGCGATTTGATTGGAATATTGATTTTCTAGTTGAATGATCGGAACTAGCTTTGCGCCATCTTCTGTTACAAATAACCGTCGAATTTTTTTATTTACGTCATCTGCTTCTTTTCTAATAAAACCTTTTTCCTCAAGCTTCTTAATCGCTCGCGCAGCCGTCGTGCGATCCACCTTGATCATTTCGGCTAATCTATCTGGAATGATGCCGGGATTTTCGAAAATTCGTATCAAATATAAATACTGGCCTTTGGAAAGTTGGTACTCCTTAAACTCGATGTTCGCGATGGAATCTAAGGCTCTGGCGATCTTTCCTATATCTCTAAGAACTTCTATCCTTTTCAACCTCCTATCCTATAAACGTATCATAGTTCATTTTCGTTGCAAATGCAACAAAAATTCAGTCAAAAAAAAAACGCAGAAAGAAATACTCTTTCTACGTCATATTCGATTTTTCTGTTCTTTTTTGAATGATTTTCTGTCCTAGATTCGCCCAATCTAGCGGGCGCGGAGGAGAAAGCCAAACGACACAATCTATATGATACGCGTTTCCTAAATCTCTGGAATCAGTCAATAGAATATCTGCAGCTTCTACATCCGTAATAATCTTTGCTCCAACTAGATGAAAGAAATTGAGATTCTCCGTAATAAACTGATTATACAGACTGCCGAAGGAAAAATCGACGTATACGTTGATGGGTTCAACCAAAACATCTTTTGGAAATGAATCTAAAATTAGAAAAAGATATTGAAAAAGAACCTGCTTCTTCTTTTTATACAATTCAGAATCTTTTTCTTGCAGCTGCTTCACATATACCCTGCAAAATTCTAATATTGTTGGATAATTTTGCTGAAAGTAAGCGATGTTGATTTCTGGCTGCAGCGTTTCACTGGCTTGGCTGACCTCCTTCAATTGAAAATGCAAAATATGACTCCTCATCAGAAAACATTCATACTTTTCTGGACTCTCAATTAACTTAGGGAAATATTGTATAAGGCTTGTCAGCAAATTTTTGCTCCACGTCATAATTTGCTTATTCGCATTCAATCGTAGATTTTTACTCAATTCCTCTGAGCGAGAATAATAATAATTCAAAAAGGCAATCACTTCTGCTTCGCGAGATTCGATTGGAACCCGTTCAAAAAATGTCTCTTCCATAGCTTGTTTGATAGCTTCTCTGGATAAAACATCAGCGGTTTGTCTCTCAACAAACTTTCGCTGCTTGATTCGTAAATTTGTTATGTGAAGGTAGTGCTGCAAGCCGATTCTTTGATGAATAGTCATCTTACCATCTTCCAGTGTCATTTGTTTTGCTTGAATATGACCGTCCTTCGATTGATCGAAAATTTGGCAGCGACCTTTGTATACACGTGAAAAAAGTTCGGTTAAGAATAAACGGATATTCTTTTCATTTTCACCGCTAACTCGGAATTTTTTATCGATGGTCATCTCGTACTTAGCAAGATACTTGTTCAATAGCTTATAATTATTGTATGCAATCGGATAACTGATCATTGATTTTTCGGAAAACTCATTCAATGACTTGAAGTTTCCTAAAACAGCCCTCAATAAAATATTAAAGCCAATTGATTCTTCCACATATTTTTCTAAAAGTGTCTCAGAACTGGCCGTTCCGGTAATTTCTAATTGAACAAAGGGTTCCTCTAAAAAAACATGAATTTCCTGAGCCAAACCATATTTTTCAAGATCCTGGATCAACTGCTCTATCGTACTTTTAAGCACATAGTTGGAAATCTCTAAATGATCCATGATCTCTTTTTTAGACAACGCAAAATAAGAACTTCGCTCTAATTGCCGTAAAAGCTGATACTTCCGCCACTCTTCCTTTGCTAATAAACTATCCAGCAAAATAATCACTCATCCTTGCTGCCAATTTTCCGTTCGCTTCGCCGTATAAGACGACACCTGATAGTAAGTAGGCACTTTGTGCGATATCCGCAAAGTTATTAAGTGATCCAGCCTTGCCTCCGCCGCTATCAGGAGGCAAAGCTGTACTTTTCGTGGAAGAAAAGAAATCATCGTCTAACATCAGGACTTGATTTTTATGATGATTTTTCATTTTTGGCAGATAAGGATCTGGTATTGAGAAATCTTCTGTTTTCTCCTCCTGCTTCAGCTCGTCTGTCGGCAATAAGGCTACTGACTGACTCTCGACTTGAACGGTGCTGCTTTGAACTTCATTATTTTGCGTGTTTTCCACATTTGTATTATCTTTTTGATCCTGCGATGGCGTCGACTCAGCAGATTCCATCGTTATTTCGCCATCTATCAGGTATTCACTCGGCTCAGGGTCAGCATTGGGTATTGGAGTGATCGTATTGTGCGGATTCAGCGGATCATAAATAACAGTATTGGCTAATGCATGCTCTGAATATAGAAAAATCGATGCTCCAAAGACTACCACCAATGATTTTGCCATCATTTTTTTCATCTTATCACTCCTTCCATGAGACTACCTGCTGATTTTAATGATCATTCTTGTTCCAATCGCCAAACTAACTAGAAAAAGAATCCATACAATTATACAGTAGCTTTGATTTTGTCGATTGTTTTTACGCTGTATCCGATTTTTATGTTCAATCAGTTTTTGTTTAATCACTTTTGTTGGTTGCTGAACCAGCTCAGCTTTTACCACAAAACGCTGCTCAGTATGAGTCGGCTTATCACAGGTAATCAATGTTAGCTCGGCTTTACCATTGTCTTCTAAAACCTGAAGTTCGGTTTGATGAATCATTTTCGTCTGACTGACTTTGTATTGATAAAATTGGTTCTGATATTCCAAATAAACCGTATCGCCAACAGTCATTTCCAACAATTTGCCAAACAATAACTCATTTCGTCCTAAGTGATGGCCAATCACAACGATATTTTGGTTTTCCGCTTTTCTCTCTGGAAATAATGTTCCTGCACCGACCAAAAGCTGGTCATTTGTCACTCCTGAAAAAAGCGGCAGACCGATCTCGACTTTTGGAATAACGAGCTGTCCAGCTGATTGAAATGTTTGGTTTTCTTTAAAGGCTAAAACAGCTGATAAATCTGGCGGCTGAACAGCCTCTAATGGGATTTCTTCAGCAGGCGTGACTGTTTTTTTCTGGCTGATCATGACATTTTGCGTTCGATAGATGATCAGCGTTTGCTTAATAAATGGCAGAAATAATAATGTTACTGCCGTACAGTAGATCAAAATGAGGCTAAACCGGATCTTTTTTGTCATTTTTCTTCTTGCGCCATACTAAGAATATGACGATCAGTAATAGCAGAATCACTCCAATTAGAATGTACAACCATGTATAATCTTTCTTGATCGTGACATCTGAATCATTTAATTTTTTAGCCACATCTGCTTTAATCTCGAAATCCTTTTCCAACGTCCAATGGTAGCGATAGTTTTCTTCTTTCTGGCTGCCTTCTTTTTGAAACGAATAGCTGCCATTTTGATCCTGTTGTCCGTACGCCTCAATTTTCATGGTATATTTTCCAGCCTTTAAGCGGTCCCCTTTTAGCGGTACTGATAAATTAAAATTGGAGTTCGGCGCCATTTGCATATCGGATTGTTCATCCGTATAAAGTGCTTCGGAGCTGCCTTTTTTTGTGATAATCGTCTTAGTCGCTAATTGATTCAAGTAGGTCCCATTAGGATTTTGCAGATTCCCTTGAATGACATTACGAGCATTTCGTTGATTAGGAATCACGCGCTGCAGCTTCAAGTCTGGTGAACCATTCTCAGTTGTTTGGCGCATTAATAAAGCTACAACATAAGAATATTCATTCTTGATTGCCAAGCCTTTATCATTTTTATCTGAAGAAATGTTTGTTTGATCCGTTGTTTTTTCCTTAAACGTGATCCCGCCGGCAATAACACCAGCAAATTTTTCATTTGGCATATGTATTTTTACTTTATATTCAGCCGCTGATTGCGGTTTTAGTGTGATCTCTTCGGGCGCTTCTACATAGTCTTTTATATTGTATTTTAATGTTTCATCAGGCTTGATCTCATTCTTACTGTACTCAACGACACCATTGCCATTTGTTGTTGCGCTGTTTATCTGTGCTTCGATCACGACTTCTTTATCTGTATCATTCCGCAGGTCTACAGTCAGGGTATCCTCTTGGTTAGGAGCCAATAATAAATCAAAATACGTCTTTTGCTTGTCGATTTGATTTTCTGACGCTTTAGGAGTCACCGCAAAATTGAACTCCGATGCGATTCCCGGTGTCGTCAGCATCAAACTACTTAAAATGGCAACTGTCAGCATCACAAATTTTCTAAATTTCATCGTACCGTTATCCTTTCAGTGAAAGAAAGGGATGCTGGAAAACACCCCTTCTTCATTCTTCTTTTTTAATTAGTTTCCTGGTGCGTCACTAAGAACCCAAGTAAATGTTGTTGAATATTTCTTTGCATATTTCGTTGTTGAGCCAGGTACGCTCAATTCAATACTTTCAGCTGCGGTTGCGGCATCTGTACCCCAATCAAGTAAATATGTTCCAGCACCTTGACCATCTTTCGCCGACATAACATTTTTCAAATCTCCAGATGGATCAGCGACGATCGTTGCCTGTCCTGTTGGTTTTTCTGAATCGGAGGCAGTCACGACATTCCCATTTTTGAAAGTGATTTCTGCGCCTGTCAACTCGTCGGCATCTGCTGTCGTAAATTGACTGTTTTGCTTCATCTGCAATGTCCAGCCTTTTTCAGTTCCACGATTATCAGTTACTTGTACAAAGTTAGGCCCCGTTTGTTCTACGTTGTCCTTATCAAGATATTTTTGCGCTTTTGCTTTATAGATCTCATCTTTAGAAGTAATTTTTTGTGAACCAAAATCTAGACTTGACGCATAATCAATCGACAATGGGCCAGCCGTACCTGGTTTTGGCCCGCTTGGATCAGTTGGATCAACCGGCTTAACCGGATTAGTCGGATCCACCGGATCAACCGGATCAGTAGTTCCGTTATTTGGGGTGAAAGTAATCACACCGTTTGTATCGTATTCCCCGCCATCAGCCGCAAAACTCACGGCTGGTACTAAGGTGATTCCTGCTAAGATAGCAGTAGCTAAAAATAAAGAACCAAATTTTTTCATTTGTAGTCATCCTCCTAAGTTAGTGTTAGTTGCCTGGTACGTCTGATAAGCTCCATGTTAATGAGGTGCTGTATTTCACTGCATCTTTGGGTGTACTGCCGGGTACTGATAACGTGACAGCCTTTGTTACTTCAGCGTCTACTTCATTTCCGTCTTTATCTTTTTCTTTGACCGTTTCGACTGTTCCCCAGTGATCAGAATAAGTTCCAGCACCTTGATTCACTTTCGCTGACATCACTAAACTTTCTGTCCCAGCTGGATCAAGCTCGATCGTTGCCGCTGCTGTTGGAAACACAGCTGTTGAGTTGCTGTTTACGGTCGGACTAACAAGTTTTACTTGAGAGCCTGTCAATGTATCGTTCAATGTACCGGTTGCTTTGAATTGTCCATTTTGTTTTACTTTCAAGGTCCATCCGGCATTGTTTCCGCGATTATCAGAAACCTGAACATAGTTCGGTGTTGCCGCATGTCCATCTTTGTATTGTTGAGCTCTTGCATAGTAGACTTCATCTTTATTGGTAATTTTGTTTACCCCAAAGTCTAATGATGAAGCATAATCAATCGACAACGGACCATCTGTTCCTGGCTTTGGACCTGTTGGATCAGTCGGATCAACTGGATCAACTGGGTTCGTTGGGTCTGGATCAGTTGGGTCAACTGGTTTTGTCGGGTCAGTATTTGGAATAAATTCCACTACACCATTTGAATCGTAATCAACTGTGTCCGCCTGTGTAATCAGTCCGCCAACAGTTGATAAAGATAACGCTGCTAAAGTTGCCACTGTCATTAATTTTACGTTTTTCATCGTCATGTTCTCCTCGTAATAAAGTTTTTAGGTTTCCTTAAGGTACATCTTTTAAACTCCATGTTAGGGAAGTTTGATATTTTTTTGCATATTTTACCGAGCTGCCGGGAACGTTTAACTGAACTGAACGTCCGCCGCTGGTTTCATCTGAGCCAAACCGATACAGCCAAGTGCCAATTCCCTGTTCATTGTTCGCAGTTATAACATTGACTTCCGAATCCAATGGCATTTCGATCGTTTCCTTGGCGCTTGGTGCATAAGAATCTGGAAGAATCGAGATCATTTCACCATTTTTAAGCCATAGTTCAGCACCTGCAAGCTTTTGCGCTTCAGCGGTTTGGAATTGACCATTTTGTTTCACGCTCAATTGCCAACCTGAGCCAGTTCCGCGAACATCCGTTACTTGAACATAGTTGGGGCCCTTTTTCTTCGTTCCGTCAAAATCAGTATATTCCTGCGGCAGCGCATAATATGTTTCATCTTTAGTCGAAATTGCCTGACTTCCAAATTGAAAGCTAGAGGCAAAATCAAAGGAAAGACTGCCGCCAGTACCTTCCATCGGACCAGCTGGATTAGTGGGATCAACAGGTACCACTGGTTTTAACGGGTCCGGCAGCAAAGGATCAAGCGGCTTAACCGTTGTCTCTCCACCGCTTTGGTACTTCATATGTGTATCAGTAGTATCAGCCAGTACAGCTTTTTGTCCAACAGAGGTTGTAAAGAGCAGGAGAAGAAAACTAAATAATTGAATTTTTTTCACCGTTCTCCTCCTCCTTCAGTTTAAAAAAGACGAGTGACAATAAGAAAAAACCACTCAATGTAGGGAATAGATTTGAGGTATCTCCCGTCGCCGGAATGATGGTGCCTTCTCCTTTATAAGACGGTAATCTGCTTATTAATTGATTTGTCGTCTCACCTGCTGTTCCGCGTGTTTCTCCATTCACGGAGGCTTGGTTGCCTTCTTCATTTTCCAACGGCTGTTCTTTTTCTGGTTCATCTTTTGGGTATTCATATTTTCCGTAAAACGCTGTAACTCCATTACTATCATAGTTAGCATCTGCCGCAAAGACAGGCACAGTAGTAAAGAGCGCCAGCATGATCAATAAACTATTTATAACTAATCGTCTCATCTACTCACCTAATTTCCTGGGACATCTTCTAGTTTCCATGACAATTTTCCTGAATAGTCTCCGACACGTTGTTTTTCGACCGGAACCGTCAGCTTGAACCCGTTGCTGCCTTGCCAATCAGCCGATATATTCTTTGAGCCATCAGAGGCAAAGGTTCCCGACTCAACGATTTGTGTCGCTGTCGTAATTTGCTTTTCCCCTAATTGAGAGGTGTAATAAAGCGTATCTCCAAGCGATACCGTGCCGTTTGTCAGCTCTTCTGATTGACTTAACGTTAAGCGCCAAGGCTTTTTCGCTCCGCCGCGAGTATCTGAAACAACCAGATCACCATTGACTGTTGGACGATACTCTTGTGTCTTGTTCGACACTTGATTGTTTCCAAACTCTAGTCCTTCCGGCACTGAGGCCAAAGATAGATACCCTACCACGGTGGCTTTTGTCGCTGCCTTGAATGTCGCACCACGATAATTCAAATCAGTTTTTGGATTGATATTACCGATCGCGTTATTTGTGCTTGGACGTTCTGCTTCACTAAGTTCAGTAATAGGTCCACTTTGATCTTGTAAAAAGAATTGAAGAACATCGTCCTTCACAAGATTCAAACTAGAGATATCAATTTCCCATTTTCCATCCGCACCGACCAGCTGTCCTGGAATCCCCGATGGCTGATCATTAACGGTTAATGTTATAATGCTATTAGGCTCCCCAGTTCCCGTTAGCTTAGTAGTCGTACTTTGGATGGCGTCCGAATGATCTACTTTAGCGGGTTCTGGTGGTGTTGCATCAATAACGGTCGTTTCAATCGGATCTGGTGTGAGCCAAGGTCCCCGTTCAGCGATACCTGAAATTTTTTCACCAGCTTTTTGAAATTGAATCGGGTCATTTGTATCTGAGTAAGAAGCATAGCCATTTACATCTGTGAATAGATTGTCTCGAACATTCCCATAAGTATCAGTCAAAGTGAGCTTCGCCTGATTCTCTGAGGCATAGACCGGAATGTATTTGATTTCTCCAGCGACTAAACCATTATTATCCGGCACTTCCCCAATAATCACACGACCCTTAATTGTTTTATCCGCATCTGTAACCGGCATCCATTCAATCTTTGGATTCTGATTCATTCCTGAAATTCGACGGTAGTTTGCCTGTTTGAATTGATTCAGTGAAGCCACCGATGTCGTTACAACTTCTCCGCTTCCGCTTCCAACTATCTCAAGACTTGGAACTTTAGCATAGGTTTCATTAGATGGTCCAAGAACTGGAACACCGACCTTCCATAAATCGATATCTGAATCAAGAATAGAGAATTTATTATTTGCAGTATTCCCATAAGCAACATTTACCGCCGTTCGACTATCATGTAAATTTCGCAAATCATATTGAGCAGGGCTGTTTAATGTTAAGGAATTCCCTGTTCGATTGACACTCGCGATTCCTGTAGCATCCGCCGCTAAATTGATCAAAGGCTGACTACTTGTCCCAATGACATAAAGATAGCTCCCAGGTTCTGCATTCAGATAGGTATTATTGTTACTAAAGGCCACTACTGAACCAGATGCTTGTTTACTCGTCAAATTCACGACAGCACCTTTTTTGATTGTCATTCCGGCACCAGCATCATCAAAACGTACCGCATTTCCTGGCATATCCACGTTGTACACACTGTTTTCGCCAACCGTTAGAGCAAGATAATGATGATAAACAGCAGGATATGTACGCCCCGCAGTTTGCGTTTGTCCAACGTCGACACGACAATTCTTCCCGATTGTAAACTCTCTAGAAGCTCCGGTTGATCCAGCATTCGCTGCATTGTTGTACCAAAAGACAGAGAAATTATAGTAGTTTACGTTCCCTTTATATTGGGTTCCATCCTCCATAATAAGACTGCCTAAATAGAAATTTTCCGCTCGTGTATTAATATCCATATCGCCATATACTCTCACCTCTGAATGAGAGGCTCTGGCTAATCGCTGCACCCCCGACTCAGCGGTGATATTCCCAAATCGATATTTCCACTTGACACCGTTCGCAGTAATCAATCGAGTTCCGACGATATCTTCTGAATAGGCTCCAGCATAGGTTTGATTTAACACAATATCATGCATGTGGAAGGACCCAATAGCATTTTGTGGTGAAGCTAAATAGATCGACGAATCTTTAAAATTCACTCGGTGCCCCTGCCCGTCAATCTCTAAATCATTTTTTCTGGCATAGGCAGAAAGCCTTGTATCTGATGCACTAGGATTATCGAAGCTTGCGGCAAGGATAATTTTGGTGATGGTTTCGTCTCGAATAGCATTTACAAAATCAGCCCATGTACTTACTTCCGCCTCATTGGCTGCCAAAAGGCGCAAATCAGCCTTTTCGACCTCTTCACTATCCTCTTTTTCTTCTGAACTTTCCGTCGTTTTTTCTTCTGTTTCAGAATCTTTTGTTGCATCTTTCGCTTCTTCTGAAGTCGCTGTTGACTCTTTCGTTTCATCCACCTTGCTTGTATCGGTTTCAGCAGGATTTGCAATTTCGTTGAGCTTCATGCTATCCTCTATACTTTGGTTCGGCTTCTCAGATGAACTGGTAGAATTCGTTATTTCTTCAGCACCTGCAGAAAAGACATTCAGATTTGGGAGTAAAATAATTAGTAACAAGAAAAAAATTATTCTCCGCTGGTTCATTTCTTTCTCACCTCCTTCACAATCAAAACCCTATCACATTTAATAGCCAGTTTTTATAATTATTTTTAAATAAATTGAGAATTAACTTATAACCAATTCAATTTCAATTTATTTTTAGCAAAACCAAAGCGAATTACGTATATTTTTTGTTAAATAAATAATCTATGTTACATTACAAATAGATTACGAATTTAGCTCTATCCTCTTTGAAGTTGATTTGTTACCTTAAATACAAATTCCTCTAAACGTTGTTTTGTCACTTTTCGTAATTCAGATAGCTATCCACACTGACAGGGTTGAGCGTTCTTTTAGTGCTATTTGGTTCTTTGTAAACTAAAAGTATCAGCGATAAAGAGGACATCCTTTTGATGTATTCTTGTTCACATCAGATTTTTTTCAATCTGTCTGAGCTACAAATCAATCAGCTTTTATCACGATTGAAATGAAATCCCTTCACCTTCCAAGCCTCAATCAATTTTCAATCGTTGAACCTATAAATCTTGTTTGGTTCGCGGGATAGAACAAGAGGAAAAAAGGCAGATTAAATAACAATCTATTTTAGAATAATTTCAATCTGGTTATTAAAATTATTCACCTATACCAAAAAAAAATTTTCCAAAACAAAAAACTCCTAATTTTTTTTAAAATTCAGGAGTTTTTTTTCTTTTATTGAATTATAAGTTTTGTTTACTTGGTTTTTTAAGCTTCATTCCCTGCTTTGATCAATCTGCGCAGCTTTGCTGGATGAATCAAATAACCCATCTTATTCCTTTCAATGTACCCATTTTCACGCAAAAATTTAAATGTATAGGTCAGATGACGATAGCTGACGCCTAGATAATCAGCAATCTGCGTATTGTTTTCAGTGTATTGATCATTTACCGCAACTTCCAACAATAATGAAGCTAGGCGATATTTCAGCTCAAAGGTTTGAGCATGAGAAAAATGTTCCATTCGCAGTAATAATTTCTTTCCTATGTATTGAGCGATAAATGTAGGGAATTCTACTCGCTTCATTAAAGTGGTCTCGACTACATTTAATGGAATAGCCAAACAGCGAACTGCTCCGATGGCGATTACATCCTTAGGTGCTTCTTCAGCTTTTACTAAGGTCAGCTCACCAATCAGATCCCCTACTTCCAGAAACTGCAAAATAATACTTTTCCCATTTGGTTCTTGCTGAATAATCCGTGCTTTCCCTTCCAAAATAATAAATAAATATCGCAGCTCCAGCATTTGATCAACAATTTTTTCATTTCGATCAAAGTCCATCAAAAAGCTTTGGCTTAAAATCGATGGCGATAAAAAGGGGAAAGCTAGCTGACAAGTTGCCTCAGTATATTTTTCTTTTTTTCTCATTAGGCTATATCTCCTAGTTACAACTTTTTATTTCCGGCATACTCATCCTATCAATTAGTTATTGGAGGAACAACTATCATGAATCAAAAAAAATTAACTCTCTCGTTTCTGTATTATCTGATCAGCGCTTTTGGCATCAGCTTGACCTTAAAAGCCAGCATCGGAGTCAGCAGCTTCAACTCGCTAAATGCCACACTTGCCGAATTTAGCCAAATAAAGATCGGCACAATCACTGCTGGATTGAATTTTTTATTTTTGATTGCTTGTCTGCTGCTGGACCCACAGTTAAGAGTAAAAAATTATCTGATAATGAGTATTGCCTTGCTGTTTTTCGGCTCAACCATCAATCTGTTTACTTATTTTCTTTTTCCGCTTTTTACGTTACATTCGTATCTATTAAAATGCCTGCTATTTATTCTAGGAACAATTATCGCGGGGATCGGGACAGGAAAGGTTTTGAAATACCAATTACTCAAATTTCCAATCGAGACGTTTTGTCTCTTTCTTTCCGAACGAACTCAGCGCAGTTTTAAATCTTATCGCTATAGTATTGATCTATTTTGTATCCTGATTGCATTAGTTTTAACTTATTTTTTCCATCTGACTTTGATGGTACGAGAAGGAACACTTATTAGTTTTCTTTTATTGTCACCAGTGATCGCTTATGCAAAAAATTAATGAAGAAAAACATCCTATCGCTTTATAATTCGATAGGATGCCAATTTTCATGCATAGAGTTTTTTTGTAAAGTATTTTAGTAAAAAAGGCGAGGATAATGTCGTAAATAGGATTACTAGAATAATCGCTGAGTAATATTTTCCTACAACCAAATGGGCCTGAAACCCTAATTGAACAATAATTAAGGCCATCTCACCTCGAGAGACCATTCCCGAGCCCACCATCAAGCTGCTCTGATTATCAAATCCAGAAAATCTTCCCCCTAAATATCCGCCGAGCAGTTTTGAAAAAATAGCAATAGTAGTAAAAACAAGGACAAAAAGCAATTGCTTCGATAAATTTTCAAAGGTAACTTCTAAGCCGATACTGATGAAAAAGACTGGAATGAACACCGCATAGCCGATCGCTTCAATATTGTAGCGGACATCCTTCCAAACATTGGTCTGACCGATGGCAATTCCTGTTGAAAAAGCACCAATTACTGAACTTAAACCAATGAAATCAGCCAAGTAGGACATACTTAAACATAAGGTCAAAGACACGATGATTACTGAAGACTGGGCAAAGATTTTTTTACTCAAGTTCATTAAGTACGGAGCGCCCCAACGAATCAAGAAAAAGACCGCTATGAAAAACAAAACCTGTGCCAGCAGCATAAAACCAAGCGGCTTTTCATTGCCATTCTCCACGCCTAAAAGCGGCATGCACAAGCTGACGATCAATACTACCAAAATATCGTCAACCACAGCAGCACCGAGAATCGTTGAGCCTTCTTTTGTGTTGACTACCTTCAGCTCCTTCAAGACCTCCACCGAAATACTGACAGAAGTTGCGGCTAAAACCAGTCCGAAGAAAAAGGACTGATTCATTGGAACACCAAAAAGACTCCCACTCCCTGTCCCTAATAACAGCGGAAACAGAATTCCCAGTAAAGCCACAAAAACTCCAGGGCGGAAATATTTTCGCAGCAGAGGCAAATTACTTTCAATACCTGCTAGAAACATCAGTAAAATGACCCCGATCTCAGAAAAATCCGTCACCAGAATATCTGGATGAACGATTTTTAATCCCCCGTTTCCCAGTACAATCCCTACGAGTAATTGTCCAATCACCGCTGGTATACCTATTCTTCTTGAGAAGTGACTTGCTACGGTAACGCTCACTAAAATCAGACACAAAACCCCAATAAATTCCATCTCTTCGCCTCCACAATTGCCTACTGAAAAGCTAGTATTAATGCAATTGTATTCGTTTACAACTAGGAAGTCCATCGGAAAAATGAGAACTGCTGAGAAAGCAGACTGACTTTATGATTGCCGCATCAAGATTATTTTTTTGAAGCTCCGTTTACGGTACTATCCAGTTATAAAAAATTTTTCTCAAGTGCGCTTATGATTATCCTGAAACTTCTTTAAGAGTTTTCTTTTCTCTTTACTTGGTCTTTTTGTTTTTTTATTAACCACGGATTTTTCCGGTAAAATTTCTTCCACAATGGCGGTATCTGCTAAAGCCAAGGCTGAAATCTTCTCATCTGCTCCATCGGTTTCGCTGGATACGTTATCTGACTGATGTTGATTCGTTTCCTTGTCAAATGAACTGATCCTATCATCTAAATCTGATTCAGCGCCAAATGATTGATTAAATGTCGACAGTTTCCCATTTGAAAAGAACGATTCGTCCTCTAGCATTACTGCTTTTGCTTCTTTAAATATCTGCTTTATTAATACAATCAGCGACTCTTTACTAAGAGTATTTAGATCATACCCCTCCAAAAAGTCCGCATCATCAGCAAGTGAATCGTCATGTTGGAGTGAGATTGCCGCCTGTGTCTGTTCTTTTGTTCCCCGTGAACTGGAGACAATAGTGGTACCTGCACAATCATAATCAATGTATTCGGCAAAGCGACGCACGCCATCCTTTTGAAAGATTGTTAGATTAGTCAAAATCTCAAGTATCCGTTCCGTCTCTTCAACAGTATTCCTCGGGTCAGCATCTCTTAATCTCCAAGTATGCTTCTTCCCGCTGGCATCCTTATAAATCGTCACAAGAGTATAACTACCAAATTCTTTCGTAATGGCCGCACTCCCCGTATTCTTCAAATAACTAGCTTGAATCCGTGTATTTTTTGTCGCCTTTTTGTATTTTTTCTCACTGATAAATAACCGCTTTATGATCTGCTGCCACTCTGAATCGTTGAAATAAGATTGGAAGTAGGGCAAAAAATTTTTCAGTGTATTGCTGGGTCTAGCATGGCTATAAATCTCACGAATCACATCCTGAAACAACAATGAAAAATCTCCCAGAACAAGTGCGTGACGCACCATGAGAGCAATCGCGTATTCAACGACAGAATCTGCATCCTGTGTCTTTTCGAAATATTGAACCACTTTTTTCTCAACAGTTTCACGTTTAGTACAAAACAATTGCCTTTGCTGAAGCTTCTTTATTTCCATGCTAGACCTCTCCTTTTTACCATTGTTGTTTTCTCGTATGCGTTAATGATACCGCATTAAATAACCCACTACCAATTTTAAAATCTTCACAAAATTTAAAATTTTGAATTCGCAAAATAGGATTTTTCGCGTAATAAATAGAACGTAACCCAAGCAAAATTGCTTCACCGCGATTTTTTTAAATAAAACAGAAGAGATGTGATAGGATCAAAACAAGAAAATAAACAAATCACTCCTTTTTCCAGAAAAAAAGACTACCAAAATTTCTGGTAGTCTCTAACTATCTACAAACAAAGCAATTCCTCGATAGCCAATTCCGAAAAATCATTCACTACTCGATCAGCACCTTTTAACTGCTCCGCTATCCCAATACCAACGGCATACATCCCGCAACCTTTGATTCCATCGATTCCCGCCTGTGCGTCTTCAAATCCGACCACTTCTTCAGGTTTTAGATTTATTATATCCGCGGCTTTGATAAAAATTTCTGGATCGGGTTTGCCTTTTGTCAACGTTGTTGGATCAACGATACCGGAAAAATAGTCGCTGATCTGCAATTTGTCCAAAATATATGAGGCATTTTTTGATGCTGAGGCAATCGCGCAAGGAATTCCGACCTCGTGGGCATTCTCTAAGAATTCTCTGACTCCTGGCAATACGTCTTCAGGCGCTAACGTCTCCAACAATGCCACGTAGTGCTGATTCTTTTTTTCTGCCATTCTATTTAACTCTGAGTCGGAGTAAACATCCAGTTTATCGCCATGGGCTAAAATCCGCGCCAGCGAATCCTGACGACTGATGCCCTTCAGCTGTTCGTTGAAGGCCTCATCGATCGTAATCCCGATCTCAGCGGCTAGCTGTTTCCAAGCAATATAATGGTATTTTGCCGTATCGGTGATCACACCATCTAAATCAAATACAAAACCTTTCATTTATTGATGCTCCTCTGCGACTTTTTCGATCCAATGCTCCTGATGACTGACATAAACACGATACTTTTGATTTTTAAAATAGGTACAAAAATCTATTTCGTCGATCTCTGCCGGCAAATGGGGATCAATTGTCAGCCTATCTTCCACTACCTGAAGATTACAAAAACCATAAATAATCGACATGAAGGTTCCGCCCATCGATGCGGTGTGGATACCGTCCTTCGTATTTTTATGACTGTTATCCAGATCAGTTCGGGCATTTTTGATAAAGTATTCATAGCCTTTTTCTACTTGTCCCAAACGGCTATATACCGTCGAGAACGTCGAGTAAGACAGAGAAGAATCATGAGTCGTTACCTCATCGTAGTATGCAACACTCTTAGCGATTGTCTCCTTGTTAAAGGAATCTGGAAACAGCATCAACGCCAGTACGGCATCCGCTTGTTTAGAAATCTGATAACGATAAATCGTCAATGGATGATAATTCAGCAATAATGGATAGTTTGTCTCTTCTTTAGAGTAAGGCCAAAAGCTTTTATTCAAGAAATCTCGATCCTGAGCAATTATTCCTTTTTCTTCATCAAAAGGCAAGGCCATCGCCGCTGAAAATTGCGCAAAATCCTGTAACTCTGACTCTTGAAGCTGGAGCTTCTTGTTCAAATCGGACCAGCTTTCAGGATGATGCTCTCTCAATAATTTCGCGAAGCGATTGAGCCATTGGAATTGATAAGCAACTAATTGATTGGTGTAATAGTTGTCATTAACCAGTACCGTGTATTCGTCTGGTCCGGTAATTTTATCAATGTGAAATTTGCCGTTTTTCATGTAGCCGATTTCGCTGAACACACGAGCCGTTTCCAATAGAACTTCAAATCCACAGTCAGCAATAAAAGCTAAATCGTCCGTATAACGATAATATTGAATAAATGCGTAAGCAATATCTGCGTTGATATGGTGCTGAGCGGACCCGCCTTCGAAAAATGGGGAAGACTCGGTTCCTGAGATCGTTCTCCATGGATAGAGCGCCCCTGTTTGATAGCCGAAAAGCTGACGATTCTCCCGTGCTTTATCCAAAGTAGTATAACGATAAGTCAGCAATTGCTTTGCCAGCAGCGGATTTAAATGCAAGAAGACAGGAAAGACAAACATCTCCGCGTCCCAAAAGTAATGCCCCTCATAACCACTGCCGCTCAAACCTTTAGCCGCAATGCTAGTGGTATGATTCGTCCCAAGTGATTGCAGCAGAGCAAAGGTACTGTAATTGACACTCTCTTCAAGGTTTTCTGTACTTTTGATGGTTACTTTCGCACTTTGCCAAAAATCATTCAGAAATTCTATTTGTTTCTGAACTAGTTTGGCAAAGCTGCACTCAATTTTCTCGTGCTTCTGCTGCTGAAACGCATAGCTTAGATTTTTTTGATAACTGTCGCACTCCAGCTTTGTGCGAATCACGATTCGGTCATCTTCAATCGTTTGTTCAACCGTTTGATTATTAATCGACCAAACTAACTCCGCTTCCAATTGGGAATACTCGGTGCCGAATACGCAGCTCTTTTTGGCTAAATCAATCTCCTTAATCACAATCTTTTGTAGGTCATGGCTCATGCGCGGATCGTTTTTATCAATCGTGCGCACTGGATAGAAATTTAAATGGGTGGTAAGTTCAATTTCCTCCTGATGATTCAAACGCTCGAAATCAATCTTCAGTGAAAAAAGATTTTTATAATGGAAAGAGGCTAAACGCGAGATCGTGATTTTTGTTTGACGACCTTGCGGCGAAGTCCAAACTAAATTTCTAACTGTAATACCTTTTTCCATATCCAAATAACGCTCACTGTCACTGACCGTTCCTTCCATAATGGAAAACTGTTCACCACCGATGGTAATCAAGGTTGTTTGCCCGTCGATCACGCTGATCATGGTTTCTCCAGTTGGGGTGAAGCCATACATTTTCTCTGGATAGTGCAGCTCTTTGGTTTCGTAAAAGCCATTGATATAGGTCTCACGGTTGGTAGAAAAATGATCGTAGTAATCCTCCTCCAGATTTCCCCGCAAACCAATATATCCATTGCCGTTAAACAGCAAACTCTCCGCCTTTTCCAAGGTTTCGTTTTCGTAATCATTTAAATAAATTTTCATAAGTGATCCTCCAAAAAGCAGGATAGAAGATTCTTCTACCCTACTCAGCTTTTTTATGAATTTACTGCCAAACCTTCCGCAGTTTTTTCGGTCGGTGTGGCTTCAATTTTTTCGTCCTTTTGCAGAACGAAGGTCAATACAAAGGATAAAACCACCGACATCAACATCATGGATAATCCTGCGATGACATTGGCTGTGCCCTTATCACCTGAGAAACCTAGAATCGCCATCAAACTATTTTGCGGTACATACAACGTCACATGCATCAATCCGGCAAAACAGCCTGAAATTCCCGCACTAATACAAGCCGCCACTAATGGCTTTTTATATTTCATCGTGATTCCATACAGGGCCGGTTCGGTGATTCCCATAATAGCTGAAATTCCCGCCGCTGCAGCGATTGATTTGACATTCTTTTGTTTTGATTTAAAGGCCACTGCCAAAGTTGCTCCACCTTGTGCCAAGTTTGCACAGATTTGCGCGACTAGAATCAAGGATTCAGTGCCTGTTGCGGCAAAAGAGGCCACAAAGATTGGTGTCAAGGCATGGTGCATTCCGGTCATAACGATAAACGGCATCGCTGCTGCTAATAGCGCTACCATGATAAAGCCTAATTGACCTTGCATTAAGTTGATCACCCAAGCCAAACCTTGTCCAGCATAATTACCTAATGGGCCAATCACAATCAAAGCTAAAGGCGCAGTGATTAATAAAGTCAGCGTTGGATTCAACAGAATTTTCAAGGATTGCGGAGTGATTTTATCCACGCCACGTTCGATATAAGACATCGCCCAGATCGTCAAAAGCGCCGGAATCACCGAAGCCGCATAGATTACTCCTTGAATCGGCATTCCCAGAAAAGAGATTGGATCGCCTGAGGCTACCCACTGACTGAAATTAGGATGCAGGAAAACACCCACAACAATAATAGCGATTGATGTATTGACTTTAAATTTATTCGCTGCAAAGACGGCTAACAGAATTGGCATAAAATAGAAAGCACCATCTCCAATAAAATCTAATACACGATAAGTGCTTGATTCATTTGACATCCAATGGAAAGTCGTCGACAACGTGAGAATTACTTTGATCATCCCGGCAGCGGTCAAAGCAGGGATCATCGGAGTCATACAGCCAGTAATCGTATCGACAACTCTATTGAAAATACTCGTTTCTTTGGTTGAAGCTGCGGAAGATGCCTCTTTTACTTCAGAATCGCCATTGGCTATTCCCTGACGAATCACTTCTTCAAAAACATCGCCTACATGACTACCAATAATTACCTGTAACTGCGTTGGTGTGGGATTTACACCCACGACGCCATCAATCTGCTTTAGCTCTTCCAGATTTGCCGCAGCTTGATTTTTTAAATCAAAACGTAAGCGGGTCGCGCAATGGACTGCTGAATTGATGTTGTCAGCTCCCCCAAGTCCTTGAATGATTTCCTTTACTAATGGTTGATACTTTTTCATTTTTAATACCCCTTTCTATTCAAATACAACGGCTCCATTTGATGAAATGATTTTTTGGTAAAAAGCAAAGCTGTCTTTCTTGTAACGCTGATGTGTTCCCTTATTTTCATCATCCTGGTCCACATAAATGACCCCATAGCGCTTACTGATCTTTCCTTCGCTGACACTAGGCAGATCAATGATGCCCCACATCAGATAGCCCATCAGCTCAATGCCATCCTCTTCTACTGCTAACAGCAGATTTTTGATGTGCCCTTGTAAATAATGGATACGATAATCATCCTGCACCTTCCCATCCGCGAACTCATCCTGAGTTCCGATCCCGTTCTCCACAATGAACAGCGGTTTGTGATAACGATCCTGCAGCTGATTCAAGGTGATTCGTAAACCTAATGGATCATCCTGCCACACACTCTTGCCTTTTGGTAAATAAGGATTTCGCAGCGTTGTGTAGCCATTTGTAGCGACACGGTCAATTCCGCTCTCCTCAGCCGCGGTACAAGCACTGGAATAATAGCTGAAGGAAACAAAATCAACGGTATTCTTTTTAAGGATTTCGTCGTCCTCTTGGTCGATCCTCAGCTTCAAATTCTTTTCAACAATATAATGAGCAAAGAATTTCGGATATTCTCCAAAGACTTGCACATCGGAGAAAAGCAAATTCTCTCTCTCCTGCTGAAGTGCCGCGAACACATCTTTGGGATCACAAGTATACGCGTAAGTTTTCCCAGCGGCTAACATTGCACCGAACTGGTTTGCTGGATCAATTTCTTTTCCTGCTTGAATGATCAACGCATTCGCCAATAATTGATGATGGCCTGCTTGGTATTGCATTGACAAATTGTCTTTGCCCTCTTCAAACAGGATGCCTCCGCCGATAAATGGAATATGCAGAACCATATTCATTTCATTAAAGGGAATCCAATACTTGATTCGCCCTTTGAAACGTGTCATTACTGTTTTGCCGTAATGAAGAAAGAAATCAATAACCTTGCGATCTTCCCAACCGTTGTATTTTTTGACTAAATGGATAGGTATCTCAAAGTGAGACAACGTGACAATCGGTTCCATTTGCTGCTTCTCAAGTTCGGTCAAAAGATCCTCATAAAATTTTAGCCCTGCTTCGTTGGGCTGCTCCTCTTCCCCTGTCGGAAAGATTCGCGACCAAGAAATGGAAAAACGAAAACTGTTCACACCAAGCTCTTTTAATAAAGCAATATCCTCTCGATAATGGTGATAAAAATCATTGCCGTTTCTCCCAGGATAAATTTCATCTCCGGTAGACGCTAAGATCGAATCTGCTTGATTCTTATATACTGCTTTCAGTCGACGATCATCTAGCGGTAAATAATCAAAGTTTGAAGGCTGTCGACCATCTGCTAAATAATCCCCCTCACTTTGGGCAGCGGAGATCGCTCCGCCCCAGAAAAATTGCGTTTCTTTTTTCATTTATCTTTTCTTCCTCTCGGTCAGTATCCGTTTTCATCTGTGTCGATACTTTTATTATAGCGAGGAAAAAAATTTTTTATTCCCCCATTTTTGTTGTATTATTCTCAAATATTGTCGAAAGGCAATTACCGTATCAGTAATTGCCTTTCAAGTAGTTATTCAATTTTCATCGTGTTCCGATATTCTAAAGGGGCCATCGCCATCGAACCTTTAAAAAGACGATAAAAGGTTTTATTACTTTCAAAGCCTGTTTGTGCAATGATTTCCGACACTGGTAAATCACTATTGATCAGCAGCCACTTAGCTTTATCAATCCGATAATCGTTTAAAAAGGTTAAGAATGTTTTACCTGTATTTTTCTTAAAAAACTTCGTAAAATAAAATGAACTATAGCCGGCAACTTCAGCGATATCCTGTAAAGTCAACGCTTCTTGATAGTGTTCCTCGACAAAATTAAAAATCTCGTCCAGCTTTTCCAGCACATCCTGAGTCGCCAGCTTATTGATTTTCTTTGGCTGCTTTACTTGCTTGGGAATGTCTCGTAGCAGTCGTTGAATCAGCTCAAACAATCTAGCCTTTAGCGCAAATTGATAACCAATTTGCTGCGTCTTCATTTCATGATTCATGGCTTCCAGCAAAGTTCTGATCGCTATCTCATCTGATTCTCCCCACTGCGGACTAACCGGCAGCAGCTCTGAAAACAGCTTCTGTAAATCCAAATTTTCTTTATTTCCTGCCGTAAAGTAATTCAAATCAAATTGATAAACCAGTCGTTCACTTCCAGGCGAAGCCAAAACATAATGAATCAGCCCGCCTCCAATAAAGGCGATCTCACCTTCACTCAGTTTATATGGAACATCGTCAATCCCCAATGAGATCGTCCCTTTTATCACATAAATCAGCTCAACCTCACGATGCCAGTGAGGCGTGGTCAAAATATCGCCATCATTCACCAATATCCGAAAAGGAAACTCTTTATCTAATTCAGGTATTTCTAAATAAATTGCCATCGCATTCACCTCATGGTTATTTTGGCGGAAAAAAAGCAGAAAGTAAACACTTCTTTCTTCCCCTTTCGATGACGAAACAGCGAAATCTAGTAAAAGCAGGCAGCGAATGAGTTATTCGTTGCCTGCTTTCATTTTATTCGGCTGTTAAAAACCGTTAGTCCTTATTTACCGGTACACTTTTCTCATGATGCTTTTTCTGTTTATGATACTCAGCCAAAGCCCGACTAAAATTCGCAATCACGCCCGTGATGATTCCAACACCAATCAGCACATAAATAATCGTAAACAGTTTTCCTAAAGCTGTCTGGGGCGCTAAATCCCCATACCCGACTGTCGCTAAAGTCATGACAGAAAAATACAATGCGTCGAGATAGGTCATCCCCTCAACATTATGATAAAAAACCGTCCCGATCAGCAAAATAAACAACAGTGCCAACATAATCGCCTTTTGTTCTTCCTGTCGAAACAAAATTTTTAAGATGTGCCACAAGCTTCTAAATAATAATAAAAATGCAACCATGAGAACCGCCTTTCAGATCTGTTATATATTCAGCTACCCTATTTTATCAGATATTCGCAACAGCATAAAATCTCTCATCCACAAAAGTTACTTTACTCACTCTTTATCACTGTCTTTGTTAAAATAAAAGAGCAAAGGAAGTGTTCAACATGTTAAAACTGAAAAGAGCTTATCTACCAGCAGAAGATACTGATGGCTACCGCGTGTTAGTAGATCGCCTATGGCCGCGAGGAAAATCCAAAGAAACGGAGAAAATTGATTTGTGGCTGAAGGAAATCGCGCCCAGTCCTGAGTTACGTAAATGGTTCAATCACGACTCCGAAAAATATCCGGAGTTCCGTGAGAAGTATCACCAAGAATTACAAAGCGGTCCACAAAAAGAAGCTCTGAAGCAATTACAGGTAATTATCAAGCAACATAAAACAATCACCCTAGTCTACGGCGCAAAAAATGAAACGGAGAACAATGCTCAAGTCCTGTACGACCTTCTTCAATAAAAGACAGTGAGCCTGATGAGCATCCTTCTGACTTATTGACTTATAATATTGGAAAATATAGCGATAGATATGTCTAACTGAATCCTATGCGCGGCGAGAATAAAACTTGTTTGGGTTAGAAGAAATCGAGATCGTGGCCCTAACCGTTACCTAAATCTTGAGGTATAAGATTCAAAAGGACAATCTTTCCATTCACATAAGCATAATCTGCTTCACCTGTCAGTAAAAATTACTGGCAGTTTTTTATTGCTAATAACCAGAAAACTACCTAACCAGCATACGCCAATTAGGTAGTCATTTTTAATCAATATATTTTACGTGTAAAGCTTTTTAATAAGAAAGGTGAAGCCAAAGTCGTAAACAGAATAATCAAAATAAACGCTGAATAATAATGATCTGTGACCAATCCGCTTTGATAGCCTAGCTGCACAATGATCAAGGCCATCTCTCCTCGCGAGACCATTCCTGAACCTACCATCAAGCTGCTGTTATTGCCAAATCCAGCCAATTTTCCGCCAATGAAGCCGCCAGCAAGCTTTGAAGCAATCGCGATTATCGTCAGAAGTAATATGAACAACAATTGTCTGCTGATTCCCGCAAAGGAAACCTCTAATCCGATACTTACAAAGAAAACTGGGATAAATACCGCATAACCGATTGCCTCCACGTTAACTTGGACATCCTTCCAATCCTTTGTCTGACCAATTGCAACGCCAGTAAAAAATGCGCCGATCACCGAGCTTAAACCGATAAAATCGGCTAAGTAGGACATACTCAAACACAGAATCAGTGAAACAATGATTACTGAAGATTCCGCTAAAAGCTTTTTACTCAGCCGCATCAGATACGGCGCGCCCCAGCGAATCAAAAAGAATACACCGGCAAAAAATAGCACCTGTTCTACCAGCATGATTCCCAATAACCGATCATTTCCGCCCTGGGCCCCTAAAAAGGACATACTCAAGCTGACGATCAAGACGACTAAAATATCATCCACCACAGAAGCACCAAGAATCGTCGACCCTTCTTTAGTATTGATCACATTCAGTTCCTTCAAAACCTCAACCGAAATACTGACAGACGTTGCCGCTAAGATCAGCCCTAAGAAAAAGGACTCATTTAGTTGAATCTGAAAAACAATCCCGCCAAGCGTTCCTAACAAAACCGGAAAAAGAATTCCTAAAACGGCCACATACATCCCCGGACGGAAATATTTCTTAAGCAAGGACAAATCACTTTCGATCCCAGCCAAAAACATCAATAGAATTACGCCTATCTCAGAAAAATCCTCTACTAAAATATCCGGATGAACAAAATTGAAGCCAGCCGTTCCTAACAAAATTCCCACCAACAGCTGGCCGATCACCGCAGGTATGCCGAATCTTCTAAAAAAGTGACTCGCAACTGTTGTACTGATTAAAATCAAACATAAAACACCGATAAATGCCATTTCCTTCATCCCCTCACATTTCACAATAACAAATCATTTTGACTTTAATCGTGAAATTGTCTCGACCTCTTTAGTCTACCGAAAATGAAATCGATTGGAAAATAATTGGATTCAATGGAAATGCATTGTAAATTTTTGCATTACAAATATCTTCTCACCGCTTTTTGATAATCCCGATAGCGCTCACCGAAAACAGCAATCAAATAGTTTTCCTCTCCGCGAATCTGCCAAACTAACAGGAATAGCGCCAGCACTGCCATTACAATCATCAAGACGTTCGGAAAATCAACGCAAAACCCAGATATAACAAATCAAAGGCCACAAAAGCCGGATTTCGACTAAACCGATAAATCCCAGTAGTCACTAATTCTGTTCGCTGTTGTTCATTAACGCCCGCTCGCCAATTTATTCCCATCGTTTTGACTGAAATAAAGAATAAGAGTACCCCTAAAAATGTCAAAACCAATCCTGCATATCCCCAGCCCTTTTGATTAACAGCAAATAGAAATGGCGCAAGAAACTGAATAAGCTCACCAAATCCAGTCATGACTCGTAAAACAATTTCAAAATACTTTTCACACGAACTCTGTTTATCTCCCAGTAAATTAACCTTGAGTCCCTGTTTTTTTAGTAGCCATGCCTTCCCAAGATAAATCAAATAGAAGGATGTAAAAATAAACAATGCACTGACACGTATCAGCATGATGATCCCCCTTTCACACATGATTGCTTATTCATGTGAACATCCTTCCGTCAACAACTAATCTGCTAACCTGCTTCAAAAATTTATGGTAAGAATAAGATCTTTTTGTAGAGTTTATTTTATTAAATAAAAGGCTTTTTAAGCATAGAATGTTGTTGCTTCACAAAGTCAAACACCCAATGACCAGTCCACTCGGTCATTGGGTGTTCTTTCGAAAAAACATACTATTTACAATTTAATATCAGCAATATTATCTGTAATAATCCAGTCATCCATATTTTTTTCGCGATCATAATAGAAGGGGTCAATCTTCTCCAAATGGTTAACCTCATAGAGCCCGATGCACTTTTTCCCATACCATCTAGTTTTTTGTTTTTCAGATAAATTTAGTTCTTGTTCAAAACCTTTGATAAATTCGGTCGATTCTTCAGGTGTCATTTTGTATTTCTCAATCACTTTGGTTAACACACCTCGATGAGTAATTTCCATTTTCCCGCCTTTTTCAACAAAGTATAGGATATCGTTCTCTTTTGCTCGCCCACCAAGCGGACTCTTCTTGCCAGCAGCCCCGCGAATAATCATGGTTTTTTCACCATTGATCAATTTTTCCAATTCCTTGCCTTCGTTGTCTAAATAAACCAAATGCTCCGCTTGTCCCTCTCTTTTTTGGTACCAATCTCTATTTTCCATTCCTTCAGCCTCCATAATCTAAAAAAACTTGTTACTAATTACTCTATAGTAGTACAGAATAAATTTCTACTCATTTTCTGTGTCAAAATTGGTAAATTTTCAACTCGCTGATCAAGAGTCAGCCTTCCCTCAAAAAACTCCCTTCATTCATCAATGGCAATTAACCATTTCTTGAACTGAAGAGAGTTTTGATTTATTTTCTAGAAGATTGATTGAATAACCTCGTGAGAGAGCGCGACAGCGTCTATTTCTTTTCCATTAAATCCAGTTAATCGAAAAGAAAGATTAAATTTCTCAAAGGTTGTCCGGTATTTTTCTAGCTGCCATTGTCCACAGGAATAGCTGCCTAGAGCATTTTGCTTATAATCGATATTCACCACTACATAATCACGTTCTTTTAGATCACATGTATGTTTTGCGTTATCCAGGTCGAATTCTTCATAATAAGAAGTACTAAAATTGAAGCCTTCTTCCTCGGCGATGAAAATCCCTTGGTCACGATCATCGGTTAATGCGACCCATCTTGTATCCATTCTATTTCCGTTCGCCTGTGGCACGACATAGTTAGTAAACATATCTGCAACTGTTGAATCATAGACACCAAGATAGCCGGCTTCTTTTGAATCCACATAGTTTTCTCGAGGTCCTCTTCCTAAATATTTCACCTGATTGAGGTCTTTGTTCACATGCATGGAGATACCTAATCGCGGCAGCATAGCTGGTGCACTATCAATTTTTCCGCTAGGTGTACCTTCTAGGTTAAATAGAATATCTCCACTTCCGTAAATCGTGTAACTATAAGTACACTTGTAATGCCATGCACTATTTGTTGTGGAATTAATCGTCTTCACAGTGACTTGAACAGCTTGTTCGCTTTCTTTCCAATCAAAGGAACTTACGATTTCATGTTCTAAGTGAAGAAAATCACGCTTTTTCATCTCGTCAATGATTTCCATATCGTTACTAATTGGTGCCCGCCACAAAGTAAATTTTGGTCCTCGTTCAAGGATCGTTTGACCATCTCGTATCAATTTCAAGAGCGTTCCTCTTACTGTATCAAATACTACTACGAAGTTTGCCCCTGTGATCGTCAATGTCGTTTCAAATTGTTCAGCCTGTAAGCTGCCACTTGATACGATCGCTAACCCTTCCGTTTTAATTGGAAGTTCAAAATTGGCCGATGCCAGTTCGTAGCCTTTCGGAGCATAGTTTGTCGTTGCTTTTAAACGGTAGGAAATATTCAAGAAATAGCTTGCACCAGGCTTCACTGAAAAATTCAAGACATACGGCAAAGTTAATTGAAGGCTTTTTCTTGCTGGAATTGAAGGCAGTGAAATTGTGCCATCTTCAATTAGCGTTTGATCCTCAAGAATCGTATAATATAAATCAAAAATTTGTAGATTTTGAAAATCAAAGCGGCTTAGCAATTCGATTTCTCCACGGTTTAGATCAATGGCTGTAGTTTGAATCGGCTCAATTACCTTTTTGTATTCATAAAGACTTGGAGATGGTGTGCGGTCTGGCATCAACATGCCATCGATACAAAAATCTTTATTAGAAGGATCATCTCCAAAATCGCCCCCATAACGATAATATTTCTCACCGGCTTCCGTGTAAGATTCGATACCGTGGTCGAACCATTCCCAAATGAAGCCCCCTTGCAGCTTATCATGGGCATAAAACAAGTCTTGATATTCCTTTAGATTGCCCGGACCATTCCCCATCGCATGCCCATACTCACACAAAATATGAGGCTTTTTCGATTCTTTGATGATGGTTTCCATCAATGGCTGCTTCGTGGGATGCTCCAGCCAGCTATACATCGTTGAATAAATGTCCGCCGCTTCAACCTCAAAGTCTCCTTCATAGTGAACCAAACGAGTAGGGTCCATTTTTTTCGCTACTTCAGTCATTTTTACAAAATTGGTACCAAAAGCTGATTCATTTCCAAGCGACCAGAAGATGATTGATGGATGATTTTTATCCCGCTCGATCATTCGAACCATTCGGGAAACATAGGACATTTCCCATTTTGGATCGTCACTGATCCAGTCATATTTTCCAGTCAATTCAAACCCATGACACTCCAAATCGGTCTCATCGATCACATACATTCCGTACTCATCACACAGATCATATAGATAAGCAGAAGCTGGATAATGACTGGTGCGAATCGCATTGATGTTGAACCGCTTCATCAAAAGGATATCTTTTTCGATTTCCTCCTTCGATACGACACGACCATTTCGAGGGTTGTAATCATGACGATTGACACCCTTAAATTTGATCGCTACGCCGTTAACAAGGAAGACTTCGCCAGCCAAGCGAATACTTCTAAAGCCTACCTTTTGAGGAATCACTTCAATTAATTTATCTCCCTCGAAAACAGAGATCAACAGCTGATACAGCACAGGTGTTTCTGCCGTCCAGTGTGCGACATTAGGAATTTCAGCATGAAGGCTGCTCTTATCTCCAGTGATTTTTTGACTCAGCACCTGTTGACCCTTGGAATCAATTAGTTCTACTTCAACGCTTTGCCCTTTAGGTTCACGCAGCGTGTAGGATAGATCCAACAGTCCTTTTTCATACTTATCGTCCAAATCGGCAATAACTTTGAAATCATTGATTCCAGCATATGGTACCCCCAGTAATTCCACATCTCTAAAGATTCCACTGAGCCACCACATATCCTGGTCTTCTAAATAAGTGCCGTCAGACCACTGATAGACTCTCACCGTCAGATCATTCGCAGCGTCTTCATGAACAAACTTGGAAATATCGAATTCTGCCTCATTTCTAGCTCCCTTACTGTAGCCAACCTCTTCTCCATTCACCCAAACATGAAAAGCAGAATCAACACCACAAAAGCGCAAAAGTATTTTTTTATCTTTAAAGCTTTCATCAATCATGAACTGCCGCTTATAAATGCCGGTTGGATTTTCCGTTGGTACATACGGCGGATTTATCGGAAAGTTATACCACAGATCAGAATAATGCATCTTGCCATAGCCTTGAACCTGCCAATTTCCTGGTACTTTAATATCTGCCATGATTTCCGTATCAAAATCGGGCTCAAAAAAGCCGGTTGGACTATATTCTGGTGCATCCACTAACAAGAACTTCCAAATTCCATTCAAATTTTTGAAGGCATGCGTATACTTATTTTGATTTAGTAACGCCTTTTCCTTCGTTGGAAATGTCGAAAAACGCGCTCTTGGTTCTAAACGATTGATACGATCTAGTTGATAATTTTCCCAAATTTTCATTTACCTGTCACCTCTACCTTTGTCTCTTCGTTATTCATTATTTTTGCTTTTCTTTCATAGCGAACCCAACAAATCCACGCAAAGCCCATAAATATCACAAGTCCTGCGATATTATAGATTAGCATTCCAATCGGACTCGCCTCTCCTACAGGTAATGTTCCATTAATTTCAGCCATAATCAGCTGTGGATCAGGAACAGTTGACATAAAGAATACAAAAACGAACAGTACCAATAATGCAACTCCAGCAAAAATCCCAAATTGACGACTACCAAATTTGAAGCTGCGTGGCATCGAATCCTTCTTCAAACGCAAACCGATATAAGCAATCAATAAGAATAATACCGGTAGCAGGGATGTTGACGCTGTCATATTAATCAATGTCGAAAGGAAGCTGTCCATGTTACCGATTCCTAATGCTGGAATGATCAGCAGCATCGTAACGATCACGCCTTGTACAATCAAAGCATTTGTCGGATTTCCTTCTTCATTTGTTTTCACCAGCCATTTTCCAAACACTCCCTCTGGAATTTCCGAGAAAAAGACCTTTACAGGTGCCGCAGTCCATAACGCCAATGAACCAAGACTACCGATAAACAAAATCAAACCAACCAATCGGACCATCACGCCGTTTGGAATATGGAAATGAGTACCCAAAATTTTGAAAATATCAAAGATTCCGTTAGAGAAATTTCCCTTCAAAACTTCTGTCGGCACAACAAAACCCACAGCTACCGCACCCAAAACATACATAATTCCAACGATAATCGTCGCCCCAATCATGGTTCGAACAAACGTACTATTTCCGCCTCGTATATTAATATTGTCAGATACATTCTGACTGGTTATTCCTTTAAACCTTCTTTTTGGTTTAAACTTGTAGTAAGCAGATAGAGGTCGTAGTTTTCCTCCTTGAAGCCTTGTCTTCCTCAAAA
>Ga0334890_1000209_pt1 | contig 114015 bp, 105 predicted proteins | sample GraSluR1_MG_3_FD_207220 | JGI IMG/M metagenome (GOLD analysis project Ga0334890, IMG submission 207220) | Sludge microbial communities from methane-producing bioreactor in Wageningen University, Netherlands - Granular Sludge_31_08-R1 | ecosystem: Engineered > Bioreactor > Anaerobic >... | reverse complement strand
GCTGGAGTAAATTTAAAGCATTTTGCTTTTGTTTTTCTTTTTCCATTACCTCTAAGGCAAAAGAAATATCTTTTGATAACCCTTGAAGGAGTTGAATTTCTTCTTGATCAAAATAATTCACTTCTGAAGAATAAAATAAAATAACCCCAATAATTTTTCCATTGGTTACAAGGGGAAAATCAGCTAATGATCGATACCCTCTTTTCAAAGCTGCATCCTTCCATGGAAGCATTCTTGGATCTCTCTCAATGTCAACACTCACTACATAGTTACCCGTGGCTACGGTGATTCCAGCTGGTCCCCTTCCTTCTGGAATGTTCTGAGTAGATACAAAAATATTTTGTATATAGCCATCTTCATATCCTGCCCAGCTCACTGGTCTAATTATTTTTTCTTCCTGATCAATCAAACCGATCCAAACTAACCGAAATCCACCATCCTCAACCGCTATTCTGCAAATTTCATCAAATAGCTGTTGACGATCCCGCACTCTTACAATAGTTTGATTCACTTGGCTAAGCAGTCGATACAAGCGATTAACCGGGTTGATTTTATTTACCATTCATTATCCTCTGTTTAAATTAAAATATGGAAAATATTGCTCAATAATGTAATAATGAGTCATATCACAAAGTGATTTTGTTAATTCGAATTCGCTCATTACAAAAATTATAAAACAGGTTTGAAAAAAGGCAAAGAAAAAATATTTTTTATGAAAATTGAAACCAAATTTAATAAAATGAAAAAACGTTTCATTAAGTTCAACATTTCATTCAGCCATTTGGAAGGATAAAAACCATCAGAAAGGTTGATTGAAAAAAGATGTCAGAAGCTAAAGGATTAATTTTTTATATTGAAGATGAAAAAGATTTATCAGAAATGGTAATCCTTTACCTTGAAAAAGAGAGATACTCAGTTTGCCATTTTTTTAGTGGTGAGGCCTTTCTTGACAAAATTTTTTCTCAAAAACCAGATCTTATTTTGCTGGATCTGATGCTCCCAGGAATTGATGGGATGGAACTCTGTCGTTACTTAAAAAGAGATCCCAAACTCAATAAAATCCCAATTATAATTTTAACTGCAAAAGACGACCCCATTGATGTTGTCTTGGGATTAGAAACAGGTGCAGATGATTATATAGTTAAACCCTTTCATCCTCGTGAATTATTGGCTCGAATAAAAGCAGTATTACGAAGGCGTTTATCTGCACCTGTCGCCAAGCATTCTCTTTTTAAAACTGGATCTTTTGTCCTCAATGCTGACAATCTTACTCTCATTATTGGTGAAGACCTTATTCCCCTTTCCTGGAAAGAATATCGAATCTTAGAATTTTTAGCAAAAAATAAAGGAAAAATTATTTCCCGAGAACAAATTTTAAATTATGCTTGGGGAACTGACGAATTCATAACCGATAGAACGGTTGATGTGTATATTGCTAATATTAGAAAAAAATTAGGCCAACATGGAGAAAGAATAGTAACTATTCGGGGGGTGGGATATAAATTAGAAGTTGAATAACTCGTTATCATTTTCCTTACAATATAGACACCCATACCACGTTGTGGCACCAGATAAAGGTGAAAACCCAAGATTCGACCTGCCATGGCAGGTCGCTACATTAATTAAAGAGTGGGCACAATTCATTGTGCCCACTACAATTTTTTAATCTTTTGTAGGGGCTTGATTTATCATGCCCGTAGATTTTCAGGATAGATGCAATTCATGTGATATGGTTGTACGTCCTTGTGGTAGAAAAGTGGTTTTATAAAAGCTGATTTTGATAGAATATCAGTATAAATTTTCAATTATAATATTGTAATATACTTAATGTAGAGAAATGAAAATCCAAAAACCGATATTTGATAAAGCTAATTGATTTCTAAACAGAAAAGGTTGTATATACAATTCATTCCAAATTTTTTTCTTAGTTTTTATAATTCTCAATAGAAAAAAGAATATAAAGGTATTAAAAAAACGTTAAAGTGAACGGCTGTTTGGGAAGGAATGAGATGAAGAAACGATTAATAAAATATCTCCCTTGGCTCACTCTCTTTTTTCTTTCTTTCATTATTACTTCCTGTATACCAAGCTTATTCCAGTTTGAAAATCCTCCAACCTACATCGCTCCAAACCTTCCTCCAATAGATATCCATGCCGATTCATTGGTTAAAAAATATGGTTGGGATGAAAATTTAGTAACCCGTTGGCCAAACGGAATTGTTGAAGTTTTTGACATGACTGGGTATCCTCATCTTCAAGAGGTTCTCAACAAATGGAATGAGGTGATTGGAGAACCAACTTCTTTTTACCTCAGTCCCAATCCTTTAAGTCCAATTATTATTACCGTTGATTATGGTCTCAATTTATTTCAAAATTGTGGATACACCGAAGTCTACATTGGAAATAATTCTATGATATACGGTGCGACAATTTTCATTTTTCCTGACGAAAACTTATGTCCTGTCTATGCTACCCTGCTTCATGAATTTGGTCATGTAGTTGGTTTCGGAGGACATACTAGCGATGGATGTGTTATGGATCCAATAAATCTCGGGAACACTCATTTAAGTGAGTCAGTTCATGCTATGGTTCATCGGTTATATCAACTTCCTATCGGAAGTTATTTACCTTAATTTTATTTAATCATTTAAAGAATTTTTATAAAGAGAGGATAATTTAAATGAATTTTAAAAATAAAACAGTGGTAATAACCGGTGGAGCTCAAGGGATTGGAAAAGCAATCTCTAAAGTTTTTCTTACCAAAGGAGCTTGGGTCTCGTCTTGGGACATAGATCAAGAAGCCCTAATGGAATGCAAAAATGAATGGCAAAGTTTTTTGTCTTTTTTCCCCTACCAATGTGATGTATCCAATCCCGAAAACATAAAAAATACTGTGAGTCTTTTAAGGCAACAATGTCAATCTATTGATATATTAATTAATAATGCTGGAATTTTGAACAATAAACCGATCGAGGAGCTTAAACCTGAAGAATGGGATCGGGTATTAAACGTTAATTTAAAAAGTATATATTTGATGGTCCATTTCTGCCTTCCTTATTTTTTACCAGGTTCAGTTATCATTAACATTGCTTCAACTCGAGCTTTTATGTCTGAGCCAAACACCGAAGCCTATTCTGCTTCAAAAGGAGGGGTGATCGCTCTTACTCATGCCTTGGCAATCTCACTTGCTCCTAAAAATGTTCGGGTAAATTCCATAAGTCCCGGGTGGATTGAAACCAGGGATTGGAAAAAAGAAAGCCGGAGAGAAAACCCAAATTTGAGCATTATTGACCATCAACAACATCCAGCCGGGCGAGTCGGTATTCCAGAGGATATTGCTCATGCCTGTTTATTCCTTTCTTCCTCAGAAGCCAGTTTCATTACTGGGGCTAATCTTATTGTAGATGGTGGCATGACTGTAAAAATGATTTATGCAGATTAAGTCTCACTATGACTAATTAGAAAATACAAGTTTTATCAGTTTAAAAAAGGAGGAACCATTTCGTGGACATGATCGATATTTCGATGGTGATATCACCAGAAATGCCTACCTACAAAGGGATAACAGAGAGAAAACCAATTATCGAAGTAACCAATACCATCGATCAAGGGTCTAATGAATCGCGTTTATCCATTTTGCACCATACCGGTACTCATGTTGATGCACCCTTTCATATGCTTTCTCAAGGAAAAACTATCGATCTTTATCCTTTACAACACTTTGAAGGAAAGGCTATCGTATTAGAACTTTCAAATTTGGAAAAAATCGAAGCTGAACACCTTCTCCCCTATGAAACCAAAATATCAACTGTAGACTTTCTATTGTTAAAAACGGACAACTCTCTTCAGCAACTTCATCCAAAAAAATTTGTTTTCCTAGGTGAATCAGGAGCAGGTTTTCTTTCTAAAAGATTTTTAAAAGGTGTTGGTATCGATTCTCTCGGCATTGAAAGAGACCAGCCTCAACACCCTACCCACCGTTTATTATTAGAAAATGATATTCTCATCTTTGAAGGATTAGTATTATCCCATGTGAATCCTGGTTTCTATTGGTTTTCTGGATATCCTTTAAAAATAAAAGCCGCGGATGGTTCGCCTATCCGAGCTTTCTTAAGGACTATCTCGAATGAATAACGAAAAGTTATTCATTTTCTTTGGTGCAACTGGTAATCTTTTTACTGAAAAAATTTTCCCAGCTTTTTATCATCTCATCCGTCGTGGAAAAATTGATAACTTTCATATACTGGCAATTGGCCGTCGGTTTGCAGATGAAAAATCCTACCAATCTTTTCTTTACCAATCTCTTTCAAATAAAATTCCTGAGCTCGATTCTTCAGTTTTGGATCATCTTTTTCAAAAAACCGATTATTATCAAGGGGATATCGATGATCCTCAGTCCCTCTTATCTTTTTTGGCTGAATATCATCTTAAAAACTACCAAGAAATTCTTTTCTATTTGTCAACACTTCCCTCAATTTATGCCCGAGTTCTTCTATTGATTAAAAGAATAAATGAGTATATACCATCAAAAATAATCAAAAAAATTATTATTGAAAAACCTTTTGGTTATGATAAAAAGAGCTTTATTCATTTAAACCAGCTTTTTAATAAGTTAGTACCAGAGAGAAATATTTATTATGTGGACCATTACTTGGGAAAAGATACCGTTCAAAATATTATTATTTTAAAAGCCGAGAATTGGTTTATTGAAAACCTGTTATCAGCGGGATATGTTAAAGAAATTCATATTGTTGTTAGTGAAAAGGAAGGGGTTGGTTCCCGTGGTAATTTTTATGAAGAAACCGGAGCGATTCGAGATATATTCCAAAATCACCTCCTACAACTTCTTTCATTGATTGCTATGGACATTCCACCTCTCTGTCAAGAAGATAAAATTGAATGCTCTTCCTTTTTGAATTCAATGCAACAGAAAAAGATAGAAGTAATTCAAAATATAAAACTTCCTGATGCCAAACAGGTTTTTCTTGGACAATACCAAAGCTATTCTCTAGATGCCTCTAATCCTTTTAGTAAAACCGAAACTTTCATTCGACTTCCTCTATATATTTCGAGTAAACGTTGGTCGGGTGTTCCTTTTTGGATCATAACTGGGAAAAAGTTGGCTCAAAAAATCTCCTATATCGAGATTATCTTTCATTCAACAACCACAAACGAAAACCGGCTAATCATTGAAATTCAACCTGAGGAAAAAATTGATCTAGTTATTCAAGCAAAAATTCCCGGCATGGGTTTATCTTCCTCTTCCGTCCGTCTCAATTTTAATTCTTTAGGAACCTTTGGAATCAATAGCCCCGAAGCTTATGAAAATATCATCATTGATTGTTTTCGAGGCGATAAAACCCTTTTCCCAGACTCCCAATTTATTCTCCACTCTTGGGAAATCGTTGATCAATTGAGGGAGCTAATTAATAAAGAACAGATTAAAGTGGAAAAATATGCCGACACCTTTTATCATGCCGAAGACTTTATAAATTCAAAAAATAACGCAGAAAACTATTGATTGACGGTTTTTTCTCCTATAACAAATTTGCCCTTTTGAACTTTTTCAAAAACTGGATTTTCGAAATCAAGATCGCTAATAAAATTCTGACACTCAATGTAATTATCATCGAAGAAAATCTTCGAGAGAGCAAACCCCTCAATAGTCTTATTATTATCACGATAGACTAAACCAATCGATTCAATTCGGTTCCCATTTGTCGAAAGAACTTCAACAGTATCAACTAGCTGAAAGTCTTTATTATCGAGGTTGATATAGCCTTTATTGCCTTTTAGAGTTGTCTTGACTTCCCCATTTTCGCCAAATACGACTAATTCTACCCCATTCGGGCAACTTGCACGCGATGACTGTTTGTTCAGCCTCATCTCTTTCGCTTCAAGTGCCCAAGCCAAGACTCCTTTTTCCCAACCTCTCACAACACCACCAGTTATAATAACCGGGGGATCTTCAGGTACTTCAACATTTTCTTCGGTCTTTTCTGAAGTCTCTTCATCTTCCGGTGGCGTTTGAGATTGAACTAAATTAAAAACAATAAAAAAGGCAACGGTTAATATTAATGCAATAACAACCAGTTTTATCCACATATTTTATCGAGAGAATGCGAAAATACCGTTTTCTCTTTCAATCCTTTCAGTCTTATAATCTGATAAAATCCAAGGAGTTTCCTGTTGTATTAATTCCTAAACTTTCCCAACAAAGAAAGAAAAACAGTAAAAATTTAAACTCCTCGCCCCAAGTTACAGAAAAATGGAGCGAGGGGGCAAGTTTAACAAGATACCATAGGTCATTTTTCCAACTCATACGGCCAACAAGCTAAACCACCATCCATTACCTTAACGTTGCCAAAGCCATTCGATTTCAATATCAGTAAAGCTTCATAACCTCTTAAGCTCACTGCACAAAAGGTAATTATCTCTTTTTCCCGTGGCAATTCATCTAATTTTTGTTTAAGATTGCCCAAAGGTATTAGAGTGCTCCCCGGAATCCTAACTTGTTGATATTCCTTAGGGGTTCTTACATCTAAAAGGATAAAATCTTCATTCCTTTTCCTTTTCTTTTCCACTTCTAAAGCTGATATTCCTATCATAGATCTATTCAGTTTGTTCCGTATAACATTGGCTGCAACGCAGACATTATCAATTGCTGAAGCATAAGGAGGAGCATAGGGTATATCAAGCATCGATAAGTCTTCAATGGTTCCTCCATAGTAGAGAGCTGTTGCAACAGTATTCGCGCTTTTCATAATATCCCCAGCTCCAACAAACTGGCCTCCCAATAGTTTTCCATTCCGTTTATCGACAATAATTTTGGTAATTACTCGTTTTGCACCAGGATAGTAATGAGCTTTATCGGGAGCAGGTACTAAGGCATACTCGGCATCAAAACCCAAATCCTTAGCTTGTTTTATTCCTAAGCCAGTTCGTGAAACCGTGTAATCGAATAGTTTAAAAACAACTGAATTTAAACCGCCTCGAAATACTTCTTGACCACCAGCAATATTAATGGCCACTGCTCGACCCTGTTTATTGGCAAGAGAACCCATGGGCATATAAGCACTCTTCAAGCAAACTAAATTTTCAATCTCAACGCAATCTCCTGCAGCATAAATAAATGGATCGCTGGTTCTCATAAATAAATCAACTTTAATACCACCAGTCTCTCCAATTTCCAAACCTGATTTTTTTGCTAAATCGGAATTGGGACGAAATCCAGTTGCAATAATAACGGCATCAGTATCGTATACATCCTTGTCGGTAACTACCTTTTTAACTATCCCACCTTCTCCTTCCAGTCGGAGTATTTTCTCTTCAACACATACATTGACCCCTTTCTCCTGGCAATAACGACGCACTAAAATTCCTAAATCATCATCAAGAATGGGGAGAATTTCTGGTAGCATTTCTATGACTGTAACCGATAACCCACTTTTCACCAGGCTCTCAGTCATTTCCATTCCAATCAAGCCACCACCAATGATAACCGCTTTCTTTGCCATTTTTTCTTTAATAATCCATCGAATCGCCTCGGCATCTTCAATGCCATGGAGAGTATACACATGGGACAAATCCATACATCCCAATTCCATGCCAGGGTGCTCAATATCTACTGCTTTTATTGGTGGAATCATTACTTTTGCTCCAGTAGCAAATACCAAGTAATCATAAGGTAAGGTTTTTATCTGGTTGGTATCGAGGTTTTTTACCTCTACTTCTTTTTTTAACCGGTCAACCTTAATTGCTTCAGTTCGATTGTACACTTTCACATTTTTGGTTTTTTCAAAAAACTCAGGATCACGCAATACTCCTACTGGGGTTTCCATTAATTCTCGCTGTTCTTTTATGTCCTCGCAAATATAATAAGGTAAGCCGCAGCCTGCATAGGATAAAAATTGACCTTTTTCAATGATAGTTATTTCCACCTCATGGTCTAACCTTCTAAGCTTAGCAGCTATTTTTGGACCAGCAGCAACTCCACCAATAATTACAACTCTTTTTGCCATTTTTTATCACCCCTATTTTATAAAGCTCACAACAGCTTCCATTATTAAGGTGCTTTCATATCCATTACATTGTTATATATGGCACCCAAACAATAAAGAGCTGCTCCACCAATAATGATTACTAATCCACCAATAGCTCCACTAATATTTCCGGCTATTGCCCAACTCGTCCCAGGCATCATTGTAGATGATTCATTGGGTAGGTTGGGCACAGTGAGAAAACTTAAAAACCTGCTTATTCCAAACAACGTAAAAACAATAACAATAATTCCAAAAACTAAGGTTATAATTCCAATTATTTTTAAAAATGTACCCATAATAACCCCTCCTCAATACACTTTTTTTTATTGTATCAAAATGTATTATATCCGTAACTAAAGGTTTTCATTAATTCTAGTATTTTTTTGAACGATGTTTTATTTCGCTTTAATAAATCCAGCTTTAAAATTGAATCACGTTATAATACAAAGAAACTAAAAAGGAGCTTTCAAGGAGTTATGAATAAATACTTTTTTACTGATCAAAATTAGACACTTATATTAAATATTAAAAGGATTTTCCAAATCATTCTCCAATTTCTTCAATATGATAATCAAGACTTAGATACTCTCCTATCAAAGGTTTAAAACCATCAGTCCGACTAAAAAATTTGAAAGAATCATTTAAAAATTCATTCTTATCTCAGATTGGCTAAAACTTTTAAAAATAAATTCCTTTTTAATAATATATATTCTTGCCAAAAATATAATTATCGTGTTATTTGACTTTCAATTCTTTCTATAATATAAATTATTCAAGAATTAAATAAGGTTATTCTTTATCTATTGATGGTTAGGATTTAAATGTGACTGCTTTGTTTCATAAATCTTCTTTTTTTTCTAAAACCTTTTTTTTGTAAATAAAAAATGAGTTGATTTTTTAACAATTGAATTCAAGCTTCAAAAAGAATTGCTCAAGGAACTGAGGAGGTGATAAAGTACAAAAAACCAAGTTCCCTAAATATCAAACTTTAGAACTTTGTAAAGGAAGTTTTTAAGGAGGGAGAAACATGAAAAAAAATAGAATAATATTGTTATTCATTACTCTGATTTTTGTTCTATCTTTTGCTTTCGGAGTATTTGCTAAGGAAGGTGGACCCCCTTACACGGTTGGTTTGAGTAATGGACCGTTCACCCATAGCTGGCGAGTACAGATGATAGAAAGTATTCAACAAGAATTCGAGCTTTACAAAGAACAAGGATTGGCTGACAAGCTGATTATTCAAAACGCCGGTCCCGATGTTAATACCCAGATTGCCCAAATTCGTAATCTTATTGCCTCCGATGTTGACCTGTTACTCATAAATCCCAATTCTTCAACAGCATTAAACCCGGTCATGGAAGAAGCTCAAGAAGCAGGGATCACAGTTGTTGTTTATGACATGCCTATTGATAACGAAAAGGTTCTTGATGTTTTTATGAATCAAGATTGGTGGATGGCCCCTCTTACTGAATGGTTTTGTGAAAAGCTTGGTGGAAAAGGGAATATAGTATACATCAGTGGAATTGCCGATCAACCTGGAAATATCGAAAGAGACGTTTCCGCCGAAAAAGTACTGGCCAAATACCCTGATATTAAACTTTTGGCGAAAGCTAATGGTAACTGGGACCAGGCTGCTGCACAACAGGTTATGAGTGATCTCCTGGCATCTTTCCCCCAAATAGACGGTGTTCTTACCCAAGATGGAATGACTTTAGGAATTATTCGAGCTTTCGAAGCTGCCGGCAGAGAGATTCCAGTGGTCACTGGTGAAACTCAAATAGCTTTCATTAAAAAATGGAAAGAGATGAAAGACGCTGTTGATTTTGATACCGTTGGAATCGTTAATCCCCCCGGTTATGTAAATAATGCCCTGGGTATAGGCTTGAGGCTTTTACAAGGGAAAAAGCTGAAAGACGAAGTCTTAGTCAATGGTCACATCATTTACACGAAACCAAATCTAATTGTCGATAATAATAATATTGATGAGATTTATGATCAATATAAGGACTGGGCGGATTCCTATTACGTGAATTCCTGGTATAGTCAAGAAGAACTTGATACTCTCTTTGAGTAACAATACATATAAATTTACGTTCAGGGCCAGCAAAACCCAGCCCTGAACGTAAATACTGGATCTAACCAATGTCTTTCATTCTTGAAGCGAGAAACCTAAAAAAAAGTTTTGATGGAGTAGTAGCTCTTTCTGACGCTAATTTTACCCTCAACCAAGGGGAAATTTGTGGCCTAGTCGGAGCGAATGGTTCCGGTAAAACTACCTTTGCACGAATAATCAGTGGTCTCATGCATCCTGATTCAGGTCAGCTCTACCTTTATGGATCTCAAATTAGCTTAAAATCACACCTTGAAGCCGAAAGACTTGAGATCTCGATGGTCCATCAGAACCTCAGCCTCATACCGGAAATGACGGTTTGGGAAAATATCAATTTAGGAAGAGAGTTCACCACCCCCTTAGGAATTCTCAAAAAAGAAGCAGCTCTTAATAGAGCCAAAGAAGCTCTTCAAGAACTTCAGGTAAATATTTCTTTTTATGACAAAGTATCCCAATTGGCACCTTCAGACAAACAACTCTTAGAAATCGTTAAAGCTCTATCTCGTCATCCAAAAATTCTAATTCTTGACGAACCAACTGCTTCGCTGGGGTTTAGACAGGTTGATATATTATTTGAAAAACTAAATCAATTAAAAAACAACGGGGTATCGGTAATCTTTATCTCCCATCGGATTTGGGAAATAACCAAAATCTGCGATCGTTTAGTTGCTTTCCGCAATGGGACAACCGTTGGTGAAGTTGACTTTCATCAACAGCCAAGAGACGAAAGGTTGATCATTCCCCTTATTACCGGAAAAAAAGAAAATGAAAAAAGCATCCACGAAAAACGATCTTATCGAAGCTTTGATACTCATCAATTTGTTCTTGAAGTGGATAATCTTTCAAAAAAAGAAAAACTCCATAATGTTACTTTAAAAATTCGAGAGGGAGAAATCGTCGGATTAGGTGGTTTGAATGGCCAAGGTCAAGAAGAAATTCTTCTCATCCTATCTGGTTATCTGAAAAAAACCTCTGGGAAAATCAAAATGAATAATCAAGAAGTATTTTTAAAAAACTCTGGACAAGCAATCAAGCGTGGAATTTTTTTAGTGCCAGGCGATCGTCAAAAGGAAGGGCTCTTTCTCAATCACAATGTTTTCACAAACCTTATATACCCTCAGGTCGCACTAAAAAAGCAAAAGTTTCTTCTCCCCTTAAAAGAGTTGCATCAAGCAGTCACCACAACCATCCAAACTATATCACTAATACCTCCCGATCCAAGAAAATTAGTCTCTCATCTCAGCGGTGGCAACCAGCAAAAAGTAGTAATTGGCAAATGGTTATCCCTTTCTCCAAAAATATTACTGCTTAATGACCCTACCAAGGGTGTTGACGTAGAAACCAGAAGAAATCTTTATAAAATAATTGCTGATTTATCAAATCAAGGTGTTTCAGTTTTACTTTATGCAAGCGATAATGAAGAACTGATTGCGAATTGTGATCGAGTTTTAATAGTTTTTGAGGGGCAAATTGTTGAAGAAATTTGTGGTGAAGGAATTTGCGAGGAAAATTTGATTGCCTGTTCGCTGCGAGTACAGTAATTCCTTAAAAAAAAGAAATTTATTGGAGAAAATTTGGTAAAAATGAAAAATCGACTAAACTGGAAAAGTATATACCAAAATCCTTCTTTCCCAAGTTTTCTTATTTTAATTGCTATAATTTTCCTTAATGCTTTTCTTCAGCACAACTTCTTTACCTATAGAGCTTTTAAATCAAATTTACTCACCTTTACTCCCCTTATTTTAACCAGTATTGCTCAAGGTTTAGTCATTTTGGTGGGTTGTGTAGATCTTTCTTTAGGAGCCACTATATCTCTAATAACTGTGCTCATGGCTTCTCTTATGGGTGATTCATTATTGAGTATGGTTATCGTGGTGTTTATCGGATCAGGATTAGCGCTTTTAATGAGCTTTATCAATGGTTTCATCATCAGTTATTTCGGCCCTCCTCCTCTGTTAACCACCTATGCTACCTCAGTGCTTTGGTTCGGAATTGCTCTCTTTTTTATGCCAACGCCTGGAGGCTATATACCAAGTCATTTTAGTAAAATGTATCGAAGTGATCTCTTCCCAGGTTTTCCAGTTGTTCTTCTTTTTCTTATCGGAGCCTTTTGCTTCCTCTTTTTCATGAGTAAAACCAGATTTTTTAAACATATTTATGCTGTGGGAGGGAACGAAGAAGCTGCCTATGCCAATGGTGTAAACGTGTTCCTCACTAAAATTAAGGTTTTTTTATTGAGTGGCATCTTTATCGCTTTAGCAGCTATTTGTGTGGTGGCTCAAACGGCTACTGGGGATGCTCGTAGTGGTCTCAGTTTTAGCCTAAACTCGGTTGCTGCTTCCATTATTGGAGGTCTCTCATTCTCTGGTGGAAGGGGGAGCATTATTGGACCGATTATGGGAGGGTTAATTCTTGGACTTCTCATAAATGTTCTTTATTTTGCCAATATAACCTCTTTTTATCAGGAATTTATGAAAGGTATTATAATTATTTTCTCCCTTGCGGTTGGAGCTATTCCAAAATTCCTGAAAGCCCGTTCACTTTAAAACGAGGACAGATAAACAATGAACAATAACAATTCTCCAGTTTTGATTTCAGATAAAATAACACCGAAGGAATTTTTGTTTTCTAAATTAGCTATATCCTTTTATGCAATCATTCTTTTGTTTGTTTTAGGAGAAGTTATTCTTCCCGGTTTTATTAGTTTTTCTCATGTGATGTCCGTTTTTAGGCTTTCGGTTTTTCTGGGTATTGTCGCCTTAGGACAAACCTTAGTTGTCTTATCAGGAAATGAAGGCATCGATTTATCGGTTGGCTCAATCCTCTCTATTGGTGTTGTTTTATCAGCTTTTTTTCTCAACGGACAAAATATTAATATTCCGAAAGCTCTCCTTTTTACACCTACGGTCGGGTTAGCGTTTGGATTGATTAGCGGACTGGCTATCTCATATATTGATATTCCTCCTATTATTATGACTTTAGCCATGGCTAGTGTTGTAGAAGGTACTTCACTTATCATAACTAAAGGATTTCCAACAGGGAATGCTCCGCCTTTATTAGAAACTATTGGAAACGGGAAAATTTTTAATATACCCTATCTCATCTTATTATGGATATTATTAATAATCATTGCTTCTTTCATTCTTAAAAAAACCAAATGGGGTAATCTCCTTTATGGGGTAGGTTCCAATAGTTTAACCGCGGAACTGAGCGGGGTTAGGGTTAAACGGTTTCGAGTTTTTGTATATGGGATTTGTGGTGCCATCGCCGCTTTAGCCGGCCTTTTTTTACTAAGCTATACTGGGACTCCTTATCTCAATCTTGGTGTAACCTATACCATGCCCTCTATAGCCTCTCTGGCTATTGGAGGAATATCTCTTGCTGGAGGAAATGGAAATTACATTGGTGCAGTAACAGGTTGCATCATTCTCACCACCCTTAATAGCATCCTGGTTGCCCTCCGAACCACTGAAGCTGTTCGACAGATTACTTTAGGCCTGCTCCTCTTAATTTTGGTGATTGCCTATACTGGACGAAGAAAAAGATGGTGAATATAAAGACTTAGACGATCAAAGGAGATGAAATTTAATGAAAATTGGTATTTTTACCAATTTATTTCAAGATAAACCTCTTAATGAGGTTGCTCAGTATGTTTCTTCTTTAGGATATCAAATGGTTGAACTACCTGCCTGGGAAGGAAATACCCATCTTGATATTGAAAAAGTGCTAAAGGGAGATCGTTCAGTTAAGAAAATACTCAAAAAATATAATCTTGATATTTCCGCTTTAAATTGTGGAATACCAGGTCAATTGGTTTTAGGACCACACGATGAGTCAACCGACGATTTTGCCCCATTACCTGACGCAAAAGAAAAAATAAAATATGCAATTGTAATGATGAAAAAAGCCGCACAAGCCGCTTCTGAATTAGAGGTTCCTATTATTTGTGGGTTTGTAGGTTCTCATGTCTGGGACAAATGGTATATCTTCCCTCCCAAAAATGAAGAGTTATATGAAAAAGGATGGGAAGTATTTGCTGAGCGCTGGGGAGATATTTTAGATACCTTTAAAAAATATGGAGTGAAGTTTGCCCTTGAAGTTCATCCCAATGAGATTGCCTATAATATTGAAACCGCTCAGCGGGCAATTCAAGCTTTGGATAATAGAGACAACTTTGGTTTTAACTTTGATCCGAGTCATTTGATATGGCAACTTATTGATCCGGTTGTTTTTATTAAAACCTTTAAAGAAAGGATTTTTCATGCTCATGCTAAAGATTCAGAAATACAAGAAGACGAGGTCCGACGCTCAGGAGTTATCCCTACTGGTTCTTGGATGAGACCGGATCGTGGTTTTCGCTTTCGTGTTCCCGGTTGGGGTGACGTAAAGTGGAAAAAGGTTATGAGTGCTTTGTTAAGTGTTGGGTATAATTATGTTCTCTCTTTTGAACATGAAGATCCAGTGATGTCAAGGGAAGATGGTTGTGAAAAGGCCATTGAATTTCTTAAACCATTAATCATAAAAGCACCGCTTCTTAAGGTATGGTGGTAATTTTTCAAAAAGATTTTTAATCTCTCAATTGAGTTATTTTTTTGAATTTTTATATTTTTCTATAAATTCCTGAACTTGTGCCAAATTGGGAATTCCCGTACGCCCTCCTAATTTAGTACACTTTAGGGCAGCAACAGCATTAGCAAAACGAGCCGTGTAAAGAATATCCCAATCTTTCAAAAGGCCAAATACAAAGGCACCATGAAAAACATCACCACAACCGGTTGTATCGACTACGTTAACCTGGTAACCTGGAACATGAAAGGTTTCTTTTCCGACTTTTCCCATACAGCCCTTTTCTCCCTGGGTTAAAATAACCGCCTTTGGACCTAAAGCGGCAACTTTTTCTAAAGCTATATTTGGATTGGTAGGATGAAAATTTTTAGCAAAGGTTTCTGAACCGATTAAAACATCAGTTAAAGTCACTAACTTTTCTCTTTGCTCATCCCAGTTATCAATATCCAGGACAATTATTCTTCCTTCAGTATGTTCGCGAAAGTATCGGGCGGCATCATAAGCGGTTTCCGGTTCATGAGCATCTAAATGAAGTATTTCCCCTTGACAAAGAAAATCGGGATCGATTTCATCAAGCTTTAAAGGAGTTAGATTTTTATACCAAAAAATAGTTCTTTTCCCGCTTTTTTGATCAATGATACAAAAGGCAGTCAGGCTCATTTTTCCCTTTTCCTTAACGAGTTGGCTAATATCTACTCCTTCCTGAAGAAATTCCTTAGAGAGAAATTCTCCTGACTCATCATCACCCACTTTCCCAACGAAAGAGACTTTTGCGCCCAAACGAGCTAAGGTCACCAGAGCAGTAGCCACCTCTCCACCACCCTGACGAAGAAAATCTTTTAGGCGGATCCGTTGATCAAGCTGAGGGTAGGATTCAACAATTCCTAAGTTATCAAGAGCGACATGCCCAACTCCTACTACATCAAATTGCAGCATTTTTACTCTCCTTCAATTAAACATTGCAATTTCTTCTTCTGAACATATTTTTCCTTAGAATTGATAACTAAACTTTATTTTAAATGATTGTGTTTTTGAATAGATTGTTCAATCCGCTTCCCAATACCGGGATCCCGGCGAGTATCTATATATTGACCTTCTTGGAGAGATAGAGCCGGAGCAATATATGAAATCACTATGAGCCCTTGCGAGTTCATTTTTTGAAATAATTGTTGATAATAATGATCAATTCGATTATCCTCGAGATTAAAATCTCCGACCATATAAACCAGCTTTTTCTCAGCAAGCGCGTGACGAAGGCGAGCGGCTTCATCAAGATGGTCTAAGTTGAGGTTATGAATAGCTTTCAATCCACGGGTTGATAGAAAGTTTTCAATATGTTGGTTTGCACTACCACAAAAGTGAATAACCCCTCCCCCAAAAGCTTCAAGAACCTGACTATTATAAGGAACCACAAATTCCCGATAAAGATCTTTTCCAAAAATAACCGAATCGTCATCTGAAATCCAAACCCCCCCGATGCCTCCAGGGATTTTTACACCTAATACATAGGCATCATCATCCCGGCTTTGACCAGCAATCTCTTTTTGAACACGAATCCATTCAATCAGAGAGTCAGTAACCAGTTGCATTAAATCATGAATCATCTCGGGATGATCATGCATCCAATAAATCATTTTATCGTATCCGATAATCTGCAAAGCGGTTGTCAATGGTCCCTGGCAATCGGTAACCCCTACTGGAAAATCAGTGTTTTCTCGCATGTATCGGATTGTGTTAAGAGCCCGAGGCATGAGCCCATCTTTCAAAGGATTCGGCTTTTTTAAATCTCGAACTTGCTGAATGTCTTGAATGGTTGGCAAATCAACAGCTGGATCCATTTTGTCCAGGAATTTAACATCTATACCAAATCCTGAAGCAAGAACGCCGGTTCCAAACCAAGGCATTAAAAAAGGAATATAAACATCTTGATATTCCCGCATATGGATTTCGATTTTTTGAGCTTGGTAATTGGTCATAATTGAAGGATCTTCGCTACAATATCCTTCAGGAATTTCCTCCTGTAAAGCGCCAAATAACCAATAGTTTACGTCGTAAATAATATAAGGTGACTCCTGGTTTTTAAATTGAAACGCTTCTCTGATGCGTTTTTCTGAACGAAAATTTCTCTCTCGATATCTTTCTGAGGTATTCATTCATATTCTCCTTGAATTAAGCTATTTTTCTATAAGGTTTTTTATAAAAGGCCTTTTTTCTTTTTGCTTAAAGTATCAATCATCACTGCAACTAAAAGAGTTGTTCCGATAACAAAAGTGTTCCAGTAAACATCTACCCCTAAAAGAGTCAGAGAATTCTGAATCAAAGCCATTAAAAGGGTTCCTAAAAAAGCACCGGCAACGGTACCCTCTCCACCCTGTAAACTGGCACCACCAATAATAACTGCCGAAATAACCCTGAGCTCCAAACCGGTACCCGCCGATACCGACGCCGCCCCCAAACGAGCGGTCATAATGATACCAGCAAACGCTGCTAATCCACCGGCAAGGGCATAATTAAATACTTTCATTTTACTAACATTAATTCCCGATAACAAAGCCGCTCTTTCATTACCACCAATATAATAATTTTGTCGAAAAAATTGGGATTTTCGCAGTAAAAAATCTCCTATAATAACCAAAATAATGGCGATTAGAATTGGATACTGAACATTAAAAAACTTACCTTGACCTAACATTTTAAAAGAATCAGGTAGACCGGTAATATTTTTCCCTTTGGTTATCACCAACAAAAGACCTCGAACTAAATTAAGCATTCCTAAAGTCGTAATGAATGGATTAATCCCAATTTTTGATATAATCAAGCCATTACCCATACCAATTAAAACTCCTAAGCCTATCCCTACCAAAATTGCTAAAATAACTGGTATTCCCCTGGCCATCAGCATTGCTGCCATTGCCCCGGTAAAACCAACGGTTGAACCTACAGACATATCGAAACCGCCTGAAACCATTAAAACTGTCATTCCAATAGCAATGATACTTTCGATCGATAGGCTTAAAAGAGTAGCCAGGATATTTCCTGAAGTAAAGAATATAGGTGACAATATAGTCATAAGGATTACAGCACCAATAATAATAAATAAAATCATGAATTCATGAATTTCAGTTAAGCTTCGCCATAGGTTTCGATGGTTTTTGGTTTGCTCTAGTTGACTCATTCGATTTCTCCTTTATGGGTTTTCTCAAGTTAGCATGTTCACTTTTCCTACACCTGTAGCACAAGTAATGACTCTTTCTTCGGTTGCTTCATTTTGATTAAATTCTCCAACAATACGTCCACCCCTCATTACCAGAATGCGATCACTTACACCTAAAACTTCTGGTAAATCAGATGATATCATAACAATTCCAACACCTGATAAGGTTAAGTCTCGCATAATTTTATAGATTTCTCTTCGGGCTCCTACATCGACTCCTCGGGTCGGTTCATCAACAATTAAGACTTTCGGATTAATTCCTACCCACATAGATAACAATACTTTCTGCTGATTACCACCTGATAGGTTTCTAACTTTTTGAAAAATTGTTGGAGTAATAATTTTAAATTGTTTTCGTGATTGTTCAGCAAAAGAAGTTATTTTACTTTCATCAAGAATATTCATACCCTTTATAAAACGCTTCATATCTGGTGCTATCAAGTCTTCACGATAACTCATTTTTAAAAAAAGCCCTTGTTGTTTTCTATCCTCTGTCAAATAGGCAATTCCTTCTTGAATGGCATCACCGGGAGAATGTATTGACAAAACCTTCCCATTAAGTCTTATACTTCCCTCAGAAAATGGCTCTAAGCCAAATATTGCTCTGGCTAACTCTGTCCTTCCTGCTCCAACTAACCCAGCTATTCCTAATATTTCTCCTCTTTTCAAAGAAAAAGATATTTCAGTGAAGACCCCATCTTGAGAGAGATTTTCAACCTGAAAATATTCCTTACCGACTTTTGAATTCCGATCTCCATACATATTTTGAATTTCTCGACCTACCATGAGCTTTACAACCTGTTCTTCATTTACTTCAGAAATGTTCCGAGTATCAATATATTTTCCATCTCTAAAAATAGTTACCCGATCAGCGATTTCAAATATTTCTTGAAGGTGATGAGAAATATAAACAAAAGATACTCCTTTTTCTTTTAAAAACTGAATATTCTTAAAAAGAAGTTTGGTTTCTACCTGGGTTAATGAAGAAGTTGGCTCATCCAGTATGAGTACTTTTGGGTTACAGGAAATTGCTTTAAGAATTTCAACGACTTGCTGCTCAGCAACCGACAATTCTTTTACTGGAGTACGAGGATCAATCACCAAATCAAAATATTTTAATATTTCTAATGTTTTTTGATATAAAAGACTCCAATCAACCAGTTTCATACGCTTAAGAGGCTGACGATTGGCAAAAATATTTTCAGCGATTGAAAGGTTTTGTACTAAACTCAATTCCTGATAAACAACGCTTATCCCCTCCTGAGATGCATGGTAAGGATTTTGTAATTTAACTTTCTTACCCTCGACGAATACATCTCCACTATCAGGTCTATACACTCCTCCTAAGATGTGCATTAAAGTGCTTTTCCCAGCTCCATTTTCACCCACCAGAGCATGGACTTCACCCTTCTGTAATTGAAATTGAACTCCATCAAGAGCTCGAACTCCAGGAAAGTTTTTTACGATATCTCGCGCTTCTAAAATTATTGATTTATCCATGAATTCCTCCAATAACGATGAGTATCACTAATATTTCTACACTCCCCCTCAATTGAATAAATAACCAATTATCACAAGGGAGCGTGATAATGGATACACGCTCCCTTGTGATTACTAATTTATCTTTGGTTATATTAATCTCTCATAAAATATTCATAATTCGTTTCATCTACAATAACAACACCAGTATCTATGACAGCTGGCGTCCCTGAGATTTTAGCTTTTGCATTATCGCTGGAAATTGGAATGTCGTAATTATAAAGGTTAAATAGAATTTGAGTACCATAAAATGGCATTAAAGCGGTCTGCTGAGCAACCGATGCAGAGATTATCCCGTCTTTAATGTATTCTAAAACATCGTTTCCTCTATCCATAGAAACAATCTTAACCTGACCCGCTTTCCCAGCTTCGTTAACCGCGGTAGCAGCCCCAGCCCCACCAGCAGCTTCAACACAACCAATACCAGCTAAGTCTGGGTACTTTTGAAGAAGAGCTGCAGCAGCTTGAGCAGCAACCGTTGGGTCCGACTGAGTATCAGCAATCTGTACTATCTCAATATCAGGATATTGAGCTAAAGCATCTTTATATCCAACAATTCGCTCTTCAAGGTTCGATTGACCCGGTCTGGTCATAATTGCAACTTTCCCTTTTTCGCCCACGAGAGAAGCTAGCTTTTTGCCTCCTTCAAAACCTGCTTGATAATTGCCCGTTCCAACAAAGGCAATTCTTTTTGAACCTGGCAAATCGGCATCAAGTGTAACAACCGGGATACCAGCATCAATAGCTTTATCAACAATTGCGTCGAGCGAAGGCTCAAAACCAACCACCAATATCCCCTGGGGTTTTTTGGCAATGGATTGTTCAAATGCGGTGATCATGGCTGCCATATCAAAATCAGCCGGTCCAACATACTCGGTTTTAACTCCCAAATATTTTCCAGCTAATTCCATTCCCAATTTATGATCATAAAAATAATCCAAGCTTCCTAGTGCTGAAACTTCAATATAAAGTTGTTCAGAAATTGGTAATTTTTCTTCAGCAAACGCTGGAATCATAAAACTGAAAATACCTACTAATATCATGATAAAAAGCATCATCTTTTTCATGTTCTTTTCCACCTCGTTTTATTTTTTTTTAAAAACTGAACATCTTAAATTATTCGGATTCCACCTCCCAACTCTATTTTTATCATGATAATAAATAATTATATCAATTTATTAATTAACTATTTAAATTATAAGATGAGAATATTTCTTATTTAATTTTAATACCATTTAATTTTTAACGGTTTTCTTGAAGGGTCTCAAAAAAAGCGAGTAAATTTTCTACTGGAATTTTTGCTTGAATATTATGGACATTAGCAAAAACAAACCCTCCATTAGGTTTGAAAGTATTTATCAAATATCTGACTTCTTGACGAACATCCTCAGGAGAACCAAAAGGAAGAGTTGATTGAGGATTCACTCCTCCTCCCCAAAATGTAAAGTCTGAACCAAAATGTTCTTTAAGTTCTTTCGGGTCCATTTTGGCTGCAGAAACTTGCACTGGATTAAGAATATCAAAACCGGCTTCTTTTAAATCAGGAAGAAGATCAAATACTGAGCCACAGGTATGGATAAATACTTTCCATTGAGTATTTTGGTGTATCCATTCATTCATTGCTTGGTGATAAGGTTTAAAGAGTTCTCGATAAAGAGCTGGTGAAATAAATGGACAATTCTGGGATCCAAAATCAGTCCCCGAAAGGACGATAACCTGAATTCTCTCACCAACAGCTTCATACATTAATTTAAGATTCTTTAAACCAATTTCAGTCATCTGAGAAAATACCTCTTTTAAAAAATCCTTACGAGTCATGAGGGAAACATACCATTCTTCAACGTCTCTAATTCCTTGAGGATTTTTCATGCCTGGTCCAGGGACCAAAGCAATATCACCTAAGTTAGTTCCTGGCACTCCACCAAAAACCACCGCACGGTCAGTTTCTTCGTAAAGTCTTTTTGCCTCTTTTTCATAGCAAGCCAGGTCTTCATCGCCCATAATCGAATATTCTTCAACTTGGTCTTCCACTTTTAGCTTCGATTCATCAACAATTGGCTTTTGCCGTATAATAGAATCATGATAAAACCCGTCTTTTGGCATTCTCATAGAAGCCGGAACCGAACGATCGCCTTCAGGATATTGAAGGATGTCACCATTCGATTCCGGCATAATATTAAACTTTTCCGGAACCAAAACCGGTGTCCCATCAAAAAAAGTCCATGGTTTCCAGTTTTCATTTTTAAAACCAAAGAAATTTTTCATAGATGGCAATGGAACCGTATCAATTCCCAATACATCCCGGAGATCATCGTCTACTTCCCCTAGCATTTGAAAGGGATCATAGACTTTCACTGGTTCATTATCCTTAATTAATCCCAAGGATACTTTGAGCTTATGAAGACTACTTACATGAATACCACTGATGAGCGTTGATCCCAAATCCAAAGGAACTTTGTCTGGAGTTTGGTGATTGATTGCGGCTAAAACTCTCTCTCGAGAAGTCATATTAATTATCCTCCTTATTAATTTTTCTGAAACCCATTCATGAATTAAATAGCTTTTTTAATCATCTCGATTTCTTCATCGGTTAATTCTTTATCAAAGCTACGAATTCCTGATACCTTAAAACCATGTTTTAAGGCAAGATTACTTATTTCTTTCACATGTTCAACTTGGACTTCTTTACCAAGAGTATAATCTTCAAATCGACCTTCCAAAGTTAGGATCATCGTTTCTGACATACAAGCATAAGCCTTGCCTGGTGGATATCCAAAATTCATTCCAAAATCAGGCTTACCAGGCACATCGACAATACCACCTTCAATAACTAAAATATCCTTTCGGGACTGCATAATCTCTTTAGCTACGTTTCTGGGCCTTGACACATCACAAACAACAGCTCCTCGTTCGATCCAATGACTTTGAATTATGGTTTCTATGGCCGAGGTGACGGTTAAAATAATCCGACACCCTTTAATTCCTTGTTCAATATTTGTAAATCCTTTTACTGGATAAGGTGAAAACTGCTCAACTTCCCGATGTACATTCTTCACCTTTTCCTGATCGCGCCCAACAACCCTAACTTTCTTTTTTTCTTGCGCTAAAATGAGGGCACAAGCTCTTCCAATTGAGCCAGTAGCACCAACTATTGCATACTCTTCACTATTAAAGTCTAATGTCATCTTTTGGGCTGCAATCATAGTAGCTTCCAGAGCCGTTGCCACGGTATAACTATTACCGGTGGTAACGGCAATAGTTAAGCCTTTTTTGGGAGTAATTCCTCCATCACCAGCTACTGATGTAAAAGCACCTAAACCAATAATCTTAGCTCCGAGCTTTTCCGCCAATAAACCACATTTTTGAATTTGCTTCGAAACAAAAGTAAATGGGTATTCAATGAGAACCCTTGAAGTCATAGGAAGGCCCACAAACCACCCTTTGATTTCTTTCCCAGTCGCCTGTGAGCGAACTCCGGTAACATGGGATAAAACAAACGGCGATATGTGAGAGGCGAGGTATTCAACCGACCGGTTAGGCAAAACACGGAGTATTTTTTTATGATCTTTGATGTCTTGAGCATCCATTGCATGGATTATAAAGGCAAAGCTATCCACGAAATTCACCTTCAATCTTTCAATACAGTGATAAGCCAAAAACCTAAAAAAGTGAACGAAAAAAATAAAATGCTAATATCTTCTTGCTGATTCACTTTTAGAACCTGTAAAATATATTTCATTAAAACCTTTTTTTTCTTCTTCTAATTCCCTTTGCCTTAATTTCCTTGTAACCTGTCCTGAAAATATAACAATGTTTAAAAAATCCGTCATCCTGTGCGGTGCTTTCCCGCGTGAGGATCTCATCTGACACCACCGACGTCATCCTGAGCGGTGCTTTCCCGCGTGAGGATCTCATCCTTTTAAGTTTTTTCTCCCTTTAATTAAAGGGAGAGGCTTCCCCCAAGGGTTTCTCATTACCAAAGTTCATCAATTCTTAATTTTTTTATTCAATTCACGATTCACTACTCACGGCTCACTGTTTTTAGGAATGAGATTGCCACGTCGCTTTACTTCTCGCAATGACGGATTTAGGTAACTATTTTCATCCTCATCTGGTGCTGCCAGGCAGCATGAAGGTCTATCCTGAAAACACCGGAACGTTTTTTAAGGTAATTCTTTTAGAGCAACCAATCAGGATCTCATTCTGGGCTTTCACCCTCATCCTCTCCTTCTCCCGTCAAGGGTGAAGGAACTATAAATTCTTTTATTCTTTCCTTCACTTTCACTCAATATAATGAATTAGTTTAAGATTATATTCTATTTACCTTACCTTTTCCTCACCAAACCGGATTCAAGCTTGATCGATCATTTGTTTTAAGGCTTTTAGCATTGCTTGAGCATTCTCTAACATCTTCTTTTTAAGAAAAGTATTGATCAAAGCCCCCACCAGTGGAAGCCCTAAGTCATATTCAATCTCAAGCTCTACTTTTGTCTCCATATCGGATAATGGGATAAACTTCCACATTCCTTGGTAAACCTTAAAATCTCCTTCTAATATAAAGAATCGACATTCTTTATTGGCTTCATCCCATATATCTCGCTCAGTCCACTTTACTTCTCTTCCTTGAAAGCTGCCTTTCCAAAAACTATCAACTTCGTTCATATTTTTTTTAAGAATTCTTACTTCTTGAAGATCTGGAAGAAATTTAGCTAATTGCTCGATATTCTGAGCCTCGAGAAAAACATTTTCGACTGATTGTTGAATGGTAATAACATCATTTACTTTTCCCATGGTCTTTATTCTCCCTCTATCTCATTTAACAATACTCGCACTGAGACCAAGGATTCGTTTAATCTGGATAAAACTGTCTCTAACTCTTCATAAGATATAGTCAGTGGTGGCTCAATACGAATCACAGTTGGGTTATTAAGAGTATAGGCTACTAAAATACGACGCTGAGCCATCTCCATGGCTATCAAAGACGCAATATCGGAATCTCCAAATTGGATACCAATCAACAAACCAATTCCTCTTATTTCCTGAATCATTCCCTCTGACTCAGCTTGAATCTCACCAAGCCGTTGCAAGACTTTCTCACCTTTAATCCTGGTTAATTCGGGTATATTTTCATCTTGAAGGATTTTTAAGGTTTCTATACCAGCAACACAGCTAAGGGGATTCCCCCCTAATGTTGAAGAATGAATAAAGGGATTCTCTTCAAATACTTTCCAAATCTCGGCAGTACTGATGAATGCTCCAATGGGGAGCACGCCACCTCCCAAGCCCTTAGCAAGAGTCATTATGTCTGGCACAACATCAAAATGCTCACAAGCAAACATCTTTCCAGTCCGACCCAATCCGGTTTGGATTTCATCCAAAATAAGCAAGGCTCCTTGTTTTTCACAAATCGATTTAACTTGCTTTAAATAATCGGGAGAGGGAATAATGATACCTCCTTCTCCTTGTACTGGTTCTAAAATAACCGCGGCGGTTTCTTTGTCTACCAATTGTTTCAAGGCATCGATATCATTAAATGGAACGTGATATACTTCTGGTAGACAAGGCAAAAAAGGCTTTTTATAAACTTCGCGCCCCGATAGACTTAATGAACCCATAGTTTTGCCGTGAAAGCTATTCTTGGCAGAAATTAGTTTTTCACGGCCGGTATAAAAACGAGCCAGCTTTAAAGCACCCTCCACAGCTTCTGTTCCACTGTTACCAAAAAAAGAATATTGAAGATTGCCTGGTGTTATGCGGGCTAACATTTCAGCTAAATCGGCTTGATGTTTATTAAACAAGGTACGAGTAGAAAGAGGAAGTCGTTCTAATTGTTCCTTTACGGCCTGAACAACTCGGGGGTGGTTTCTTCCAACATTGAAAACTCCAAATCCACCTAAACAATCAATATATTCATTGCCAAATACATCCCATACCTTTGAACCGGCACTGGTCCACTCTACAGTATCAAGTTGGGCAAACTTATAATATCGAGCTAAACCAGGATTAATATATTTAGCATATTTCTCAATCGTTTCTTCCACAATCTTTTTTTCGTCCACTACTATTACCCTCCGGGTATTTTTTTTAAAATACTGAACATTTTTTAAATGAAATTATCTATAAATAAAGCAGCCGTGGCTGAATTTTTAAGGTATTCATTAGTTGTAAATATTCCTCAGGTAAGATCTTATCAGGATGTTTCTCGAGTATTGAAACAAAAATTGCTTGAAGTACATTCGCACCAAAAGAACGTTCATTCATCTCAGGAGTAGTTGTAACAAGTATTTTTACTCCAAATTTTCGAAGAGTTTCGATATCATTATTTGTGACCGTGTTGGTAATAATAATCTTCCCTTTCATATCGTCCGGCATAAATCGATTGATATATAAAAAGTCTCCAGCTACGATATCGGCTCTTTTAAATAGATGAAGAGATCGAGTAACTCGTGTTTCTTGACTTTTTCCGGTTGGATATAGAACTTTCAAAGGAAGACGCCTAAGCACCGGCATCATTATAATGGATAGAAAGCGAAGGGTAGAAAGCCGAGTTAGGGGAATGGGTATTCCTAACGCAAATGGCATATCTCCTATCAAAAGCCGACAACCCTGCTGAGAAAGTCCCTCTGCTAAACCATAACGATCCATCCCACTCATAAAAAGTGCGGTTTTCCCTTGTAAATCTAATTTTTCCTTTTCGACTAAAATCTGTGGAACCTTTCTTTCCCAAGTTTCTTTGAGTTCTCCACCATCAACAATTGGTGTTTTTTCCAAAACTGAAACCATTTTAGCAATATCAACCACTTGATATTTATATCGGCCAGCACGGAGGTAAAGGTCAGCACCCCCCAAACCAAAGGCATCAACTTTACCATCCAATTCTCTTAAAACTTGCATAAACTTTTTTTTATCACCATCAACGCCTATTCTTTTAATATTAATTCTAAAATCCATTAATTCGATTTCGGCTTGGTGATTGCGAAGTGAAGACCCTAAACTAACACTTACGATTGTTTTACTTTTCACCACTATCACCAGTTTGGGGGAATGTCAATCCACCCTCAAACGTTGTTCCAGGTTCTATAGCAATTCCATTTGACATAATTATTCCCGTTATTCGGCATGAACTACGACAAATAACCTTTTCCGTTCGAGTAAAACCTGCTAAGGTTCCCCAAATTTCTAAGTTTTTTGCCTGGATAAAAGCTTTTGACTGTCCATGTCGGGTAATAATGACATTCATTGAATCAATAGATCCACGAAACTCGCCCTGAATCATGACCGTTCCCTCACCTTGATAATGACCATCCAGACGAGTTTGATCACCCAATATTGCAATATCTTTTACATTTTCATGACTTTTGATTAAGTTCATTAATAATTCTCAAACCTTCAAGGGTAAGTGTTGGATTAAAAAAATCAATAAAATCACAATAACTATGTAGAAATGTTCCCCATCCTCCAGTAGCAACAACTTGTGCTTTTGGAGCAAATTCTTTTTTCATATTCATAACAATTTCTCTACATAACCCGATGTACCCATAAAAAATGCCTGAATGCATTGCCTCAACCGTATTACGCCCAATACATTTATCTGGGATCTCAACATCAATTCGAGGTAAACGGGCAGTTTTTTCATAGAGAGCTTCTTGTGAAATTCCAATTCCTGGAGCAATTGATCCCCCCAAATATTCTCGGCTGGCATTAATAGCACAAAAAGTGGTTGCTGTTCCAAAATCGATAATCACTAAATCACCACCATAGAGATGTGCAGCTGCTACAGCATTAACAATTCGATCGGCACCAGTTTCTTTTGGCTCCGCTCTTATTGATAAACCAGTACGAACTCCTGGTCCAATTACTATTAATATATTTATCCATTTCTTTTCAAACAGTTCTCGAAGGGTATTGAGGACGGGAGGGACCACACAGGAAATTGCCACTTGATTTATATTTTTTTTCTCAATGCCTTGATCAGTTATGAGTTCCTTTAGAATATATCCCCATTCATCACTGGTTCGACGTGATGAAGTCGAAACTCTCCAGTCAGCAAGAAGTTTTTCATAATGAAAAACTCCAAAAGTGGTATGGGTATTTCCAACGTCTATGGTTAAAAGCATATTTTTATTCAATTCACCACCTTGACATGATTGATAGCATTATAATCCAATAATGTCTTCTCTAAAATACCATTTATAAGTCATCTAAGCTATCCCGTAAATCCCTTTGTGACTTTGATGTATCAAGCCTCTACAAAAAATTAAAAAACTTAGGGATTGCAATTTATTGCACTCGATTAATGGTAGCGACAGACCGTGGCAGGTCGAATCCTGGGTTTTCATCACCCCCACCCTCTACCCTGAAAATACAAAAAAAGATTAAAAACTAACGTCATCCTGAGGCTTTGTATTCAGAAGCCGTGAGGATCTCATCCTTTAATTATTTTAAAAAAAATTTGCTAAATGAGATTGCCACGTCGCACAAAACGCTCCTTGCAATGACGGTTTTAGATAGCTTTTTCATCCCCATCTGGCACAATCGAAGTGGTTTGGAAGTCTATCCTGTTTTGGTATTGAGACAAAAACTAAGTAAGTTTTTCATTTTGAAGGAAACTGGCGCTGTAATATTTTTACCAAAGGGAGAACAATTATTGCTGAAAAAATTAATTCTAATGTTCCATTTAAAGCAATAATTGGAGCTATCTGCTGTAGGGTAAAATTCCCAAACAAAACAGCTAAACCTAAGACTCCTATTGTGTTAACAAAGGTAGCTCCCAAGCTTGACGCAATAATACCAATATTTCCTTTTTTCAAACCAGCCCAAATATAATAAGCAACCACACCGATTAATATTCGAGGAACAAAACAGGCAACGAGATTAACCCCCATGGCGAAGAATAAATTCATTGTAGAAAAAGCAAGGATAAGACCAACCAAAGCACCAACTAATGGACCACCGATTATTCCACCAACTATTGCCGGTATATGCATTGTCGTTGCAGATCCTGAGAGATTCGGTACCGGTATTAACCCAATAGGAGTTACGCTGAGAATGATAGAAATTGCCCCCAACACACCGGCTAATACTATCTTTTTCGTTTGAAGTTTCATGATTATCCCTCCGTTCTAGTTCTCTTCTGAGATACCAGACGGATAAAGTTTTCTTTATCCATCTCTCGCCGCCATTTTGGTCGACGGGTTAAACAAAATTCATTCCTATTTTCGAATAAGCTAATACATCCTTCATTCAGTATAGGCTTCAACTCTATCAATTTATTTTATTATATCATTTCGGGAAGGTAAATCAGGTAATCCTTCAGCGAATAAAATTGAATGGATAACTGCTTCGGTAACACTTTCATATATACCTTGAAGAATACTCAGATAGTTGGGACGCCGATCACCCATTGAAACCATAAAAATGGTATCCCCATCAAAAAGAGTTGCATAGGGTCGAATACAAGTTGATAAAGCGGAATGAACAACATGAGAAAGCATTAAAAGGTCTTCTCTTGAAAAATAATAGTCCAGAACAACCAAAGCCAAGGTAGTATTATAATAAGATGTAAAACCAGTATCATTTTGAATATTTTTCAAAAAGCCTTCAATTTCTCCGCTTTTGTTTCTTCTGCCAGCTAATAATTGTCCATTTCTAGGATCATAAATGTCACCCAATGCGTTGGTAACAATAAAAGTATGGATACTATCTCGATGGTGAGGGGATTTTCCCCATCCAAAACCACTCTTCATAGCAAATCGAATTCCTGAGCTTTTTCCTACCGAAGCTCCAGTCCCAGCACCTACCGTTCCTTCTTTGGGTTTTTCTGTTGCATCCTCACAAGCAGCATAAACCCATTCTGAATGAGGAACAGCATTTTTTCCAACCTCTAAATCATAGATAACTGCACCAGCAACAATTGGAATATTGGCGGCTTTGGTTTTATATCCAACTCCTTTTTGGTGTAAATATTCAACCGCCCCTGACATACTATCAATTCCAAAAGAGCTACCTCCCGAAAATACTAAGGCATCAATATTTTCAACTAATTGCCCGGGAGAAAGAGCATTTAATTCTCTACTTCCAGGCGCACCCCCACGAACTGAGGCTATAGCACGATTTTTTCTTTCAAAAAGAAATACTGTACTTCCGGTATAAACACTCAAATCTGTATAATGCCCAATTTTCAGCCCTTTCATGAATTAACCTTTAAATCCTTTCTCATCGATTTATTAATGAATTGTATCGTTATATAATAAAAGAAAATAGTGTTTGAATGATAATAACTTTATTTTTAATAATAACCTATATATCCAAACTATTTACTTTTTTATTTTTTATGAGAAAAAACGAGTGAAATGAGGATGGACAAAATGTCAATATTTAAAAGACATTTCTATGACAAGCGGCAACCACAATATGGGCAGAGTTTAAAATCAGGAGATACTTTTTTCCCGCATTTCGGGCATGCACCAATCTTTTCTTCTTCTTCATCTGGTATATAATTTTCTAAAGCAGCTTTTATAGCTTGATGCCATTGTGAAAGGTCAATCATACTATCAAAAAATAATTCTTTTTCTCTTCCCCATTCATCTATATAATTAACTGAAAGATATTCTGGTCTCCGATTGACTCGTCTTACATTCATATTGGGATGTAGTATGCCTTGAGAGATGAGCTCTTTCTCGGGAATTGTTTTAGTTTGGCCAATCCGGGAGAGTGGAATTCGAAATATGACTTTTTCGAAGGGGAAAGCAAATCCAAAAATATTTGCACCTTTTTCAAAATTCTCAAACCATAAACTTTTAGACATTAAAAAAAGGAGGCCTTCCGTCGTATTCTCAAAACGGGCATGACCTCCTAAATAACGAGCAAAAGATGAAAGGATTCTTTTTTCCGAATATTCACTTTCTTTTTCTTGCCAAAAATCAGAGACTGAGACCGTCTTTTTTCTCTTTAAACCCCAAACAATCGCCCCAACTATTAAAACTGTAAAAATCAGAATATACGAAAAGCCGCCCATGTTATCCTGTTGTTTTCGAAGTTTTTGTTTTTGAGCTTGATGTGCTTCCACATGTCGAACAATTCCCAGTGCTACAGCCACTTGAACAGCTCGAATGAGCAGTTGAAGAATGAGAAGAACGGTAATCGGTACAATAAAAACCGCTCCCCTTAAATGATAAGCCTACGCCTTTGCTTACCAGCTTTCTAACTCTCCCTTTACAGATAGGGCATTGAGTTATTGGTTTATCAGAAAATGATTGCAATTCTTCAAACACATTTCTGCACTCGGTACACTGATATTCATAAATTGGCATTTTTGCTACCTCCCAACCTATCAACTGCCTGAAAAATTAGCCCGGAGAAATCATCCCTCCGGGCTACAATATTATAGCATTTTTTTACTTTTTAATAACCCATATCAGGACCTGGCGGCATCATTGGAGGTGTTTTTTCCTTTTCAGGTATCTCGGTCACGACTGATTCGGTAGTAAGCATTAAAGAAGCCACACTAGCTGCATTTTGTAAAGCTGCGCGGGCTACTTTGGTTGGATCAATAATGCCTGCTTCATACATATCAACAAACTCATTGGTTAGTGCATTGAATCCAAAGGTTAACTTTTCAGAATTCTTGATTTTCTCAACAATGATTGAACCTTCTTCTCCGGCATTTTCAGCAATCATTCGAGCTGGCTCTTCTAAAGCCTTTTTGACGATATTAGCTCCGGTTTTTTCATCTCCAACCAAAGATAAATCATCGATTATTGAAGCGCAGCGAATTAGTGCAACCCCGCCACCAGGAACAATCCCTTCTTCTACTGCAGCACGAGTGGCATGAAGAGCATCTTCAACCCGGGCTTTCTTTTCTTTCATTTCAGCCTCGGTCGCTGCTCCAACATGAATAACTGCAACACCACCGGCAATTTTTGCTAATCTTTCTTGTAATTTCTCACGATCATAATCAGAAGTGGTTTCTTCTATCTGACGCTTGATCTGGTTCATTCTGGCAACTATTTTTTCTTTAGTACCTTTTCCTTCAATAATGGTGGTGTTTTCTTTATCAATTACTACCTTGGTTGCTTCTCCCAAATCATCAAGGTTTAGGTTTTCTAATTTAATTCCTAAGTCTTCGGAGATAAAATTACCACTAGTCATTATAGCGATATCCTCTAACATGGCTTTTCTCCGATCACCAAACCCCGGTGCTTTAACTGCCGCTCCATTAATGACACCCTTTAGTTTATTAACCACCAAAGTAGCAAGAGCTTCACCTTCAACTTCTTCAGCGATGATAAGTAAGGGCCTTCCTCGTTGAACAACCTTTTCTAATAGAGGAAGCAAGTCTTTAATAGCTGAGATCTTCTTCTCATAAATAAGGATATAAGGATTTTCTAAAACTACTTCCATACGATCGGGGTCAGTGATAAAGTAAGGTGACAGGTATCCTCTATCAAACTGAAGACCTTCGACAACTTCTAAAGTAGTTTCTAGTCCTTTGGCTTCTTCAACGGTGATAACCCCATCTTTTCCAACTTTTTCCATCGCATCAGATATAATATTTCCGATAGATTCATCATTATTGGAAGCAATGGCAGCAACCTGAGCAATTTCTTTTCTCTCACCGACTTCTCTGCTCATTTCCTTCAGTTTTTTAATTATTTCATCAACTGCTTTATCAATACCCCTTTTTAATAACATCGGGTTTGATCCAGCCGCAACATTCCTCAAACCGTCACGATAAATACTTTCAGCAAGAACAGTAGCTGTTGTTGTTCCATCTCCAGCAACATCACTGGTTTTTGATGCAACTTCTTTTACTAGCTGAGCTCCAACGTTTTCTTTGGGATCAGCTAATTCAACTTCTTTAGCAACAGTAACTCCATCTTTGGTAATAGTTGGTGATCCAAATTTCTTTTCAATAACAACATTTCTTCCTTTTGGACCTAAAGTTACTTTGACTGCTTCAGACAGAATTTTGACTCCTCTTAAAATTGACTGTCTGGCTTCTTCTTCGAAAATGATTGATTTCGCCATTATCGTGTACCTCCCTTCCGCTACCCTTCGATAATTCCGAGGATGTCATCCTCTCGCATAATGAGATACTCTTCGTCGCCAATCTTTACTTCTGAACCAGCATACTTCCCGAAAAGTACTCGATCACCTGCTTTCACTTCAAGAGGCATACGATTTCCATCTTCATTTACTTTTCCACTACCAACAGCAACAATTGATCCTTGCTGAGGTTTTTCTTTCGCGGTATCGGGAATAATAATACCGCCTTTATGAACTTCTTCTTCTTCGATCCTTTTTACTAGGATGCGATCTCCGAGTGGTTTAATATTCACTCGACATTCACCCCTTTCGGAAGTATTTATTTAATTTATCGTATTTTATTTTAACCGTTTTTTTTGAAATTGCAAGAGGGTTAAAGTCAATCAATATCAACATTATGTCATTTTGACAAATATAAACCTTGAAAATCGTTTATTCTTGCAACCTTTCCCTTGATTCTATGTCATAATAACAGAATTGGCTAAATGATAGAGAAAAATATTTTTTGTTTTATTCATATACGTTGATGAGACAAAAGCTTTTTTATGAGGAATTTATCCAAAGTTATGAACTCAGCAAAAAAAGAGAGAGGCATTCCTACTAATTCTCCTCAATGAGAGAATTAGGTTGATTTTATTACTTAATACATCCTTTCAATTACCCTTTCTTGGTAAACGAACACACAATGATAGAGAGTCATTTAACCATTTTTCCTTATAATTGAGTAGATTAATATAATATGAGTATCTTTTAAATATACATCTATTGCTTATCGAGATTATACTGCTCAATTTTACGATAAAGGGTACGAAGCCCGATTCCAAGAATTTGGGCACTCTTGCTCTTGTTAAAACGATTTGCTTTCAGTGTTTCCCAAATTAATATTTTTTCTGCTTGTTCCAAGGACATACCAACTTCTATTTGAAGAGAGCGACCAGTCGCGACACCACTTTTAATATGAACAGGGATGTCTTCAGGAAGAATCAGCTCGCTTACACTTAAAATAACCATACCTTCCAAGGTGTTTTTTAATTCAGTAATATTACCTGGCCAATGATATTCTAATAGTAAATTCAAAGCTTCTTTGCTAATTTTAATGGTTTTCTTATTGATTCCCTCTTCAATTTCCTTTAAAAAAACATCAATTAGAAAAGGAATATCCTCCTTTCTTTCTCGTAGAGAGGGTACTTCAATTTTTACTGCATTGAGAAAATAAAAGAGATCGTTGCGAAACATTCCCCGGGTTACTTCTTCTTCGAGAGGAACTTCGGTTGAAGTAATAATATGCAAATCTTTATCGCTTCGACTAAAACGATTTTCCTCAAGAAAATCAATGAATTCATTCTGAAGAGGATAGGGTAAAAGGTGGATATCCTCAAAATAAATCGTTCCAGACGGTAATTGGTCAAGAGTATTCATTTTTGATGAAACATCACTATCACGATAAAATATTTTTCCTTTAAGGGCGCCAGGCGGTAAATTACTACAGAGTATTTTATAAAATCCTTTTTCATCAGGAAAGGCATATTTGTGAATGGCCCTTGCTACCATTTCCTTCCCAGTGCCTGATTCTCCCATAAGTAAAATCGGTCGTTTTATTTGTGAAACCTGGAGTATTAAAGAAAAAACTTTTTGCATTTTTTCTGATACCCCAGTAATTCCAGCAAAAGAATATCGATAGTCAATGCGGCGTTTTAAGTCTTTGTTTTCTTCCAGAAGGGCAATTCTCTCCTCAGCTCTTTTGATTGAGGAAAGAACTCTTGAGGGAGTTAGGGGTTGTGATAAGTATTCATAAATCCCCTTGGTAAGCAAACCGCGGATTCGATAAGCATTCTCATTTTCACCGAAGGCAATGATAACTATATTAGATAAGCGTTGTCTGGCAACCGACAGCAATTCAAAACCATTTTCTTGAATAATTTTTTCTGCAATAATCATAATTTCAATTGATTCTCTCTCTAAACAGTTGATTGCTACGCTTCGATCTTTTACTGCAATGACATAATACCCTTCATCACGCAGTAAATTGGACAGTTTTTCTCGGATTAGAACATCTTCTTCAACAATTAAAATCTTACGCATGGTTTTTCCTTGGTCGTGCGTTCCCTTTGTCCTTATTCATTTTTTTGTATCTCTAAGAAAAGGTTCTTTCTTTTAGAAAGATTCCCTTCCCAACTTTAACCATCTTATCCTTATCCATAATCCTTTTTCATTTCAGAAAACCAACCCTTTTATAATTTCACAATGATACCTTTTTCCATTGATTCTCGAGCTGCATTTGCTACTCGAACGGCAGTAATGCCATGGTCTGCGGTTGCTTTTTCGATGGGTCGATGGTTTTCAATGCAATCAAAGAAATATTTCAATTCAAGATAATAAGCATCATCATCTTGAGCGTTAATTTTTTCCTCTTTTTCCCCATCTCGATAGACAACCACTGGATTCGCTTCTCCTCTTTGCTCAATATTCACCCCGGCACGGAATTCCCACTCAACAACACCTTCCGTCCCTAAAATCCGATATCCCATTGTAAAAGGGAATGTTCCCTTCATCATCCAGCCGCCTTCTATATTGGCAATCATTCCCTCAGCATATCGAACACTGGTTTGGGCATGATCCCAGGAACCATTAACTGACTGGACTCCGCGTGAGAATACTTCAATCGGCTTTCCTCCAATCCAGTTAACAAAATCCAAATCATGAATATGAAGGTCTAACGCTGCCCCGCCACTTAAATTTTGCTGAAGAATCCAACTTATTACCGACCAAGTGGGTGAAACACCTAATCGATAGGCATCGATGGAGAGTATTTTTCCGATTTTTCCCTGAGAAACTAATTCTTTAGCTTTCCTATATTCTCCCCAAAACCGGAGAGCATGACCTATCATCAGTTCGACACCGTTCAGCTGACAGGCATTTTTCATCGCCACGGCATCTTCGACATTTAAAGCCATCGGCTTTTCACAGAAGATATGTTTCCCGGCTCGAGCAGCTTGTAAAACATAATCCCGATGTAAAAAGGTTGGTAAACAAACATCAACAATATCGATTTCTTTCTCTTCAAGTAGACGAGGAAATGAAGAAAAGTGAGGAATTGTATATTTTTCTTGAAAACTCCGGACTTTTTCGGGTACTACTTCAAAAAAGGCAACTACATTAGCCCCCGGGATTCTTTTCCAACCCTCCATATGAACCCCAGCAATAAAACCAGAACCCAACAATGCAATATTTTTCATTGAGATTGACCTCCAGAATTATCAATCTTTTCTATTTGATGAATATATTTTTTATACTCACATCGAGGTCGCGGTTCAAAAGAAAGAAAAACTTCAGCAACCTGATTTTTTGAAATTATTCTTTCTTCTCGTGCTTTTAATAGTCCAGATATGATTTTTGCCTGGGTTTGATATTCCTCCATGGCTTTCAGGATATTCTTTTCCGCTTCTATAGGAGCCTTCAATGCACGATTGGCTCGAATTTCGGTGTCAACTCCCTCAACCATTGCATCTTCAGGAGAAAAATCGCTCCAAACAGCATATTGTAGGATCGAACGAATGGGTTCAGTTTGACCCCAATCTACCATTACTGGATCGCCAATTTGAGGAGTATCAAAAGCTCCGACCATATATGTAGCTGTATGATCAAGGTGTTCTCGATATCCATTGGGGACTAAAACACGAGTAATTTTTAACTTACGGAGCAGAGGCATAATTTTCCTAAATGTACCTTCCTCGCCTCCAGGAAGTTTATGCCCTATAAAGGGGAAAACGCTATAATCATCATATTCAAGACGGTGTATTTTTTCTTCCTTAATCCCCAAAACATTATAAGCTCGAGCTGTTTCCCTTGATCGAAGCGCAGTAATAATATATTTTTGTTCTATAACACTATAACCACCAGAACCATTGCAAAATATTATAATATGAACGTCGCCTCCAAACAGGGGAATGCCCTGAATAAGCGATCCTGGCCCAAGAATTCCATCATCATCGTGTGGTGAAAACACTACAACCCGTTCATCATGCGGTTTCCAACCAGGGAAAATAATATTAATATCATTACCCTTTTGACCCGACCGGAGATTATAGAAAATGAAGTCTTCTTTACGCATAGCGTTTGCCTCCTATACTATAACTTTTTGAAGATAATCATAGGATTTTTTAACGCATTCATCAACATAAGTAACTGGATGTTCAAATGAGCCGCTGTATTCAATTTCTACGCTCATTGGTACATCAACTTGTTTCTCCTTAAGGATGCTGAAAATCTTTTTAAAATTAACCATTCCCTCGCCTAACGTTGGAAAGTTCCATACTTTATAGCCACCTATCTTATCCTTTAGATGGATATGAATAATCCAGGGAAGACAATGAACAATATCTTCCTCTGGCAAACTATCACCATAAAAAATGCAATTCCCAGTATCATAATTGATTCCTATGGCTGGATGATTAATTGTTTCCATGATTTTCTTAGCTGCTTCTCCATTTTTAAGAACATCACCGTGGATCTCAAGCCCCACTTTAATTCCTTTATTGAGTGCATAATTTCCTAAAGCCGGAATATGTTGGTAAAATAACGACAAGTCACTTTCTTTTTCTACCGTCCCAGTGTTGACAACCTTTACACCAAGCATTACTGCTAAATCAATGGCTTTTTTTAGATTTTCAAAACCTTCGGGCTGAGATAAATCAGAATGACCGCTCAGGCTACTTATCTTTAATTTGTATAAGTCGCACTTTTCTTCTAATTTTTTAACATCGGTTTCGGAAAAGCCTTGCAATGAAAAATGTTCAGTCCAACCCCGAACACAAGCCAATTCTAAATACTGAAAACCAGCCTGGCTTATGCCTTTTAAGGCATCCTCGAGAGAAAATTTATGGTAAGTATTGGTTGAAACGGCTAAAACCTGAAACACAATAAAACCTCCTTCAAATTTAAATATTTTTAATCAATATCCATTCAATTTTTCAAAGAATTAATGTATTTATAGTCGAATCCTGAAAAAAATTACAATTATTCGGTAATAAAGAGTGTAGGAACTTTATCACACCTCAACCTCATCTATTCCATAAAAAGAGAAGATGGGGCTTTTATATTTCATAAAACATTATCCTGATTTAACTCCGAAAGAAAGTCAGAGTATAAAGCAGGTATTTTATTTTCTTCTAGTATTTCTATCTAACTAAGATGATAGACAACTCAAGTTGTAATATACTCTTTACAGGACAATAACTTGACCTTTTTTTGCCGATTCTTCCGCTGCCAAGCAAGCTCGAACTGCCTCTAACGATTCTTCGGGGTGGATGATCGTTGGCTTCTTGTTTTCAAGAATACAGGTCGCAAAATAAGATAGTTCTTCTCGGAGTGCTCCCGATCGCACTCCATGCAAGAGTGGCCAGTAAGTAGTATCTGATGAATGCCAACCATTCTGATCGCAAATGGAAAAATTAGGGTGAGTTTCTTGAATATGTATTGAGCCTTGTGTACCAATAATCTCCATACGTTCGTCGATTTGAAAAGCAGTTTTTTCCGGTAGGAACCAGACATTTTCACAAACACCAATAGCGCCACTATCAAATCGAAATAAGGTCCAAGCGAGGTCAGGATGAGGAAAATTTCGAACAGATAAAGATTGAGCATAAACTGACTTAATTTTTGCTCTGGTATACCAAAGCATTAAATCAGTATCATGCACTCCATCTCCAATAATTGGTCCGATTTTAGGGAGAACCGTTGCTCCAACTGTTTCAGGGATATTACGTCGAGCATATATTGAAACAATTTTCCCAATCCGGCCTTCATCAATTGCTACTTTAGCAGAAGCATATCGAGGATTAAAACGACAAATGTGACCTACCATAAAAAACTTGCTGGTCTTTTTGGTTGCAGCAACTATTTTTTCAGCATCAGCAACCGTTGATGCCATGGGTTTTTCTAAAAAAACATGTTTACCAGCCTCTAAAGAGGCAAGAGTTGGTTGCAAGTGCTGATCCCACATGGTCACCACCGAAACTGCATCAATTTCATCATTATTTAGTAATTGGTGATAATCAGTATAAAGATGTTTTACATGAAAACGCTCACCCAATTCTTTTAGTCTTGATCCGTTTCGGGTACACAAAGCATAAAGTTCAACATGGCTAAGATCTGATAATACTTCACAATGTTTTTGCCCAAACCAGCCAAGGCCAATCACCGCAAATTTAACTCTTTCCAAGAAAAACCCTCCTTTATAAATCTAAATTACAAAATAATAATTTCTCGGCGATATGGATTGAATTCTCGAATCCCTTTTTCTGTAACTACGATTCCATCTTCATACCTCATTCCCACTTCACCATCAGTGAGCCATATATCAATATTAAACACCATGTTCGGTTGGATGACAAAGGGGTTACTTTCAGAAAGCCAAAGACCTTCGACTTCGGATACTCCCGTTCCATGAGCAGGGCCATAAAGAGTAAATTTTTCCCATCCATATTTTGCCAGGTGATTATTATATTTTTTGAAAACCTCGGAAGAAAGAACCCCTGGCCGAATCATTTCGAGTGCATCTTCCATAGATTGGAGGGCAACCAACATCATTTTTTTCACTTTTGGGTCAGGCTCTCCAATGGAAAAAACCCGGCACATGTTACCACAATATCCCTGATATCGAGCACCAAAGGTAATTTGGACCAATTCGTTTGCCTGAATAAGCTTATCGGTTGATTTACATAAACTACGGGAGGTGTTCCTTCCTGAACAAACCCAAATAGGATAAGATGTTCCCTCTGCTCCTAAATCAAGCATTACTTTTCGACCTTCATTTTCTAAAAATCGCTCACTGACACCTGTTTGTACTACCTCTAAAGCACGTTTTACTGACTCCTCAGTAATACGATAAGCTTCAGCTATAACCTCAATTTCTTCTTTCGACTTAATTTGACGAACTCTAAGCAGCATTTCATCACCAGACACAACTTCAGCGTTGGGAAGGTTTTTTACCAAATCTTGAAATATAAGGTATGGAAAGGTATTCCATTGACTAATGGCTATTTTTTTGGGTTGAATCTTTCCCATAATTTGTGGAATGATGGTCGAAAAATCTAAAATTTCAGTATCAGGAACCCATTCAGGCGCTGAAGTTTCGACAAACAAACCATGAATAAGAATTTTTTTAATCCGGGAAAATTCCTTAGCCATCTCAAATGATTCTGGTCCACCGGTGATCAAAACTGCTTCACCTTCTCTGGGTACCATAACTCCTGCAAAATCAAAAAAGGGCTGAAATCCTGCTAAGTACAAAGATATCGAGGCTTCACTTTCACTTGAATAACCCACCCATAAATCAACATTTTCTTTTTTCATTTCCTCTTGTAGACGATTTACGCGGCGTTGAAAGTCTTGATCGCTAATTCTTAGATTTGTCATGGTTAACCTCCTCAATTTTTATCTTAAAAAAAGTTGTTGGGGATTCTTTATTATTATTTCCCAAACTATTTTTTCTTCAACTCCAACCTCAATGAGCATTGGAACAACATTGGAAAGAATATGATCATAACCCCATCCTCCATAAGCGTGAAGCATCGCCTTTAAGCAGATATCATTAGTTATAAGAAGTCGATTTTGATAACCAAGATCGACCAACTTACGGATAACCTGGACTCGGTCTCGATCGGTAGCAAAATTTCCTCCGGCAAATTTCCTCTTTTCAATAGGAATCCAGAACTCTTTTCCAAAATTATCAAATTCAATAAATGCACCTCGTTTCATCACTGAGATCATATAATTGAGATTCATTTCTACATCTGAGTGGCAGATGACAATTTGGGAAGGATCTGCTCCTTCACTTTCTAAAATATCCAAAACCTCTATTCCATTTTCTGACCAGGGATAGACATGTATAAAAACCGGAATCCTGCTTTGGGATTGAGCTTTTCCCGCTGCTTGTAGAACCTTTTTTTCATTTGGGTGGATCTGCTGGCTGGTTCCAATTTCACCAATTACCCCAGAACGAACTCCAGTATGATCCATACCAATCAATAAGTCATTCATAATTAATTCAGTTATGTCTTCAGCTGATCGCTTTTCAATATCAGTTGTATGAGTATCATGAGTATAAAATCCACAACCTGCAATAATATTAACTCCGGTTTCTTTCATGAGTTGTTGTAATTGATTTGGATCACGACCAATCCCAACCGGAGTAACATCAATAATACTTTGTCCTCCACTATCTTTAAAGGTTATTATTTCGCTATAGGCAACATCATACTCAGAGAGAATTAAATTATCTTTTACGACATAAGGATCTCGGCGAAGATATCCCAGGTTATTCATGTTAACCTTCTGATATGCCAACTTTTTCTCAAATGGGGTTACGGGTTCGGTAAATTGATTGCTAATATCGATAAATATGTGTTCATGTGGAAGAATAACACCTAAATCATCAATTTTTTTCTCACCACAAACTGTCATAACATTCAACTTCCCCAACCTCCCTTTTTTTAAAATTACATAATTTTATATTAATTCCATAAATGTATTAAAAAGAAGATAAGGTTGATGACCGAATGGTTAAAGTTGGTTCAATAGATATATTGCCTACTTTAACATTATCCGATTGAATGAATTCTAATAGCAACTCTGAAGCAGTTTCAATCATTTTTTTCTTATTTGGGTCAATGGTGGTTAAGGAAATTGGAAGGAGTGATCCAATTTTAATATTATCGAATCCTACTATTGAAATATCTTGTGGAATCGATAGACCTACATCGATTATCGCCTTCATAACACTTATGGCTAAAATATCACAAAATACAATGACAGCTGTTGCTTTTCTCGTTTGGGAAAAAAACTCTTTTGTTTTCTGGTAAGCATCTTCTAAATCAAAGCTAGTGTGAATCTGTAAAGATTCATTGTAATCTAAGCCAAATTCCTTTAAAGCTTTTTGGTAACCACAAAAGCGATCACGGGCACTGGAAATATGATGAGAAACGTTAATAAAAAGAATTTCTTGATGTCCCAGTTCAAGGAGATGTCGGGTCGCTAAATATCCTCCCCGTTCATCATCGGAAGTGATACTTGGTGCTATTGGCTTATCAAAATGTCTTCCTAATAAAACTGTTGGAATTCGGTTTTTTAAAATTTCCTGAGTATTTTCCCCACTTTTCCCCACCGGCGTTAAGAGTATCCCATCTACTCTTTTATTGATTAAAGTTTCGATAGAATGTTTTTCTTGGTCAAAATTCTCCTGGGTATTACAGAGAATAAGGTTATATCCACGGGATCGAAAAAAAACTTCGGCATCTTTCACCATTTCTCCAAAAAAAGGATCAGAAATATCACTCATTACCATTCCAATAGTACGTGTTGTCCTTTGAACCAAAGCTCGAGCAATTGCATTAGGAGTATAGTTTAGAAACTGAGCGGTTTTAATAATGTTTTTTTTGGTTTCGGGACTTACATCAGGTTTATTGTTCAATGCTCTCGAAACGGTGTTTGCCGAAACACCAACTAATCGTGCAATTTCCCTAATGGTTGGGGGATTATTTTTTTTCATCTAAGTCACCATTAACGTTAACGGTATCGTTCACTGTTAATATATCACATTATGACATTCACATCAAACCAATTCCTTAGAAAAGAATCAATTAATAATTTGGTAATTTATCCAGTAATTTTTTCAAAAATAACCTGTTCTTTTTATCTTATAAAAGACAAATTCAACTCATTTGATAAAAAGTTTTATTCAGATCTACTTATTTAGCTTACAAAAATACGTTTCGATCGTTCAATCTTAAAAAATACAGAATTTTTGGAATAAATAATCGATATACGGTTTAATATGAATATTAATCCGCTTAAGAAAGGAAGGGAACATAAATGAAACAATATATTTTTTTCTTAATGATAACCCTACTTCTTTTTTCTTTTTCAATTATGGGAACAACTCAAACCAACGAAATTACTGAAAGAAATCAGGTAGTAACATTAAATGGGGGACCAATCACTTTAATCGGACCCGAACTTAAGGTTGGTGATTTTGCTCCAGATTTTCAAGTCGTTGCTCAAGCTACTTTAATCGATGAAGAAATGAAAATTATGAATCTTAATGATTTCTCTGGGAAAATTAAGGTTATTTCAGTTACACCCTCCTTGGATACTCCAGTTTGTGATCTTCAAATTCATAATTTTAATGAGGAAGCTTCCACATTCCCAATCGAAGTGGTAGTAATCAACATCAGCATGGATCTCCCCTTTGCTATTAACCGATTTTGTGCTACTTCTGGAATTGATAAAGTGATAGCCCTTTCTGATTATCGCTTTGCTTCCTTCGGGACCAACTGGGGAGTATTAATTAAAGAATTGCGCTTATTAACTCGGGCACTTTTTATTGTTGACAAGGAAAACGTCATCCGTTATATAGAAATCGTACCTGATACCACTCAAGCACCTGATTATGAACAAGCCTTAAATGCTTTAAAACAATTAATACACAATGAATAACAAGGGTCTATTTTGAAAATATAATGAGAAAATTAAGAATATAATAATCAATTTCATCCCCACTCAAGAGAGAAAGAAATTAAAACCGGCACTACTGGAAGCGCAATGATGCAAATATCTTTTGAGCTCAATTTTTTTTCCTTTGGTGAAAGAGAGTGACCAAGGAGTTTTTCTAAAACAAAAAACCCACCGTTTTATCAACGGTGGGTTTTTTAGAAAGTACTTTTTTCTACAACTGACTGAGTTATCAATTCAACAAATCAACCGAACACGCCTTCCAGGGGGTAAGAACAGTATCAATCACATAGATGTTCCCATTGGTGGCTTCAATCATGTTCTTGTCGGCGACGATTCCCTTGACTTCACACGATCCCGGAGCACCGTTCATGATGTTCACGGTTCCCTCTCCTCCCACTCGCAAGTAGAGAGGATAGTTATCAAACAGGGTCCGCAGGGTTAAGGTGTTCACTAAGTCTCGGGCATTGACTCGGAAAGGAACCACATGGTAGGAAAGAATCTTGACCAGAAGGTCTTGATTTTCTGGTTTCAAGAGACCATCCACAAAACCAGCTGGTAAGGCAGCAAAGGCGGCATCATTGGGAGCAAATACCGTGATGTTTTGGGTATTGGCTAAGATATCTGCTAGACCTGCTGTTTTTGCAGCTGCTAAGAGAGTGGTAAAGATACCCGTCCCTTGAGCAGCCTCAACGATATTTTTATCACTGGTGACGGTAACGATATCAGCACTATAAGCCACTCCACTCCAAAGGGCAATTAAAAGAACCACACTCAAAGCCAGAACCGTTTTTCTATTCAAAGTCATTAGGGTTAATCCGTTCATGGTCTTTCACTCCTTTCGTCTTCACTTATCATCATTAGTATTTTACTGAACATACTCATAATATATTCTCTTCTTTTTCTCTGTCAAGGGGTAAAAGAGTAAATTTAAAAAATATTTTTAAAATCAGTTCATTGTTTACCTGCTCAACATCCAAACTCTTGACAATCTCGCCTTGAAAGTTTTAGTATTCATTTTTAAACAAAAACTAAATTCTACTGAAAAAAGAGAACATTTTAATAAAAAAAGAAATAAAAATACAATATATAAAATGAAGTTGATTTATCGAATCGGGTACATAAGAGTTCAATCAACATCTTTTTTCATAAGAAAGCACAAAAATTTCCCATCCAATTTTTAATTTTAATATTAGCAGAGATAACCCTTGTAATTATTTAAAAAACCGATTCATTCAAAGCTCTAGAATAAAACAGCTTTTTTAAAAGGATTTATAATTATTTATTACTAAGATATTAATTGAGGAGGATAATTCCTTTGTCAAAAAAGGGAAGAAAAATAATTATTACTTTATTTATTTTAGGAGTCGCCTTTATTGCAATATGGTTTATATTTCTAAAAAATAATGTTGCTTCCAGCCAAAAAGAAAACGCCGTTACCTATAAAACCATCCCAGTAGAAATAGGTAAGATCAGCAATTCGATTTCGGTAGTTGGAACGGTTGAATCCTTTACTCGTGCAGAAGTAAAGTCAGAAATTGGTGAAAAAGTTACTCAAATTTTTGTCAACTCAGGCGATTTAGTTACTATTAATCAACCCCTTTTCCAGCTGGATACTCGCGAATTGGAAATTAATCGTCAAAAAATTGAATCTCAACTGCTATCCGCTCAGGCAGAACTCGACAAGCTTCTTCAACAACCAAGCGAAGTAGACCTTAAACAAGCCGAAGCCAATTATCAGGAGGCTCTGATAGCTTTGGAAAATGCCCAACGAACACTTGAGCGTCATCGGGAATTATTTATTTCAGGAGGATTATCACAAGAACAATTAGAACAAAGTGAGGATCAAGTTATCCTAAAGGAACAAGCAGTTTATGTTTCTAAAGCTAAATTAGATGATCTTAAAGAACAGCCAAAAAAAGAAGATGTCGGAATCAGACGTGCCCATATTTCTGAAATTAAGGCAAGTTTAGAATCAATAAAAAACCAGTTAGAAGCATCATTGGTAAAATCACCAATTGCTGGAACTGTGATTGACATGAACGTCAAAGTGGGAGATATTATTCAAACCGGAAGCGCAACGACTACTAATATAACTGCAACTATTGATGATATGAGTACAATGAAAGTAGTCGTCCCTATCAATGAAATTGATGTTCCCCGTATTAAAGAAGGAATGAAAGCCAGGGTGATTCTTGACGCCCTTCCCGATAAGCCTTTTGATGGAGAGGTCGATTCTATCTCTTTTCTGGGAAAAATAACAGAAAATGTAGTTACTTACGATGCTACCGTTCTTATCCCCAATCCCAATCGCATTATTCGTCCAGAAATGACTGCTGATGTAGAAATAACCACTCAATATAAAGAGAATGCCACCATTATTCCTCTCGATGCTCTTATTGAAAAAGAGGGAAAGGGTTTTGTGCTAATTGCCAATCAAGAAGGTGAACCAACCGAAAGAGAAGTAAAAGTTGGAATTCGTAATGATAGTCAAGTAGAAATTATTGATGGTATTGAGGCAGGAGAGCAGCTTGCTCTTCCAATGGCAACAAACCGACGTACTCCCCCCGTTTCTATGGGGGGTCCTTTTGGTGGTGGAGGAAGGTAACCTCATGAATGTCTATGAAAGCTTAAGAACTTCAATCTCCAGTTTGGTATCCAATAAGCTTCGCTCCTTTCTTACCATGCTTGGTATTATTATTGGTGTATCTGCTGTTGTTTCTATGATATCACTTGGCACAGGGGTTAGAACCTCTATAGTAGATCAGATCGGAAGTTTAGGTTCTAATCTCTTAACCGTGGTTGGAGGAACGATGCGGCAACGGCCAGGTGCACCAATCATGATGAGGGGAATGTCGAATATTTTGAAGATTGAGCATTTTAGAGATCTTCAGACTGCTTCAATTCCAGGCATTCATTCTATTATCGCCGAATCTACTCTGCGACAGACAGTTGTCTATGGAAGAAATAATACATCGGTATCAATTGTTGGAACAACTGCCAATTATCCAACAGTTCGCAATTTCAACCCTTCTCTGGGGCGTTTTTTTAGTGATTATGACTATATCAATTTAAACAATTATGCGGTAATTGGCGACACTGTTGCCACCGACCTTTTTGAAGATATCAAAACAGCTATTGGCAATAGAATCAGGATCGGTCGAGTGAGTTTTGAAGTGATTGGGGTTATGGAAAAGAAATCAATGGGCCCTCAAGATTTGGGAAATCAAATCTTTGTTCCTCTCACAACCCTTCAAAAAAGATTAACTGGCTCAAGATATATACAAAGCATCACCATTCAAGCCTATTCTGCCGAGGATATGAATACTATTTCTCAATCAGTGGAAAAATTTTTTCTTCGAAAATTAGGTGATATTGACCGGTTTACTATTATGAATCAGCAAGATATTCTTGATACTATTAATCAGGTCACGGGAACTATAACCCTTTTTCTGGGAGCAATAACTGGCATCTCTCTCCTTGTTGGAGGAATCGGAATTATGAATATCATGCTGGTTTCGGTTACAGAAAGAACTCGAGAAATTGGCCTTCGGAAAGCAATCGGAGCTCGTCCAAATGATATTCTTTTCCAATTCATGGTTGAATCATCAGTGCTGAGTTGTTTGGGAGGAATACTTGGGATTATTTTTGGAACAATCGGCGCAAAAATAATTGGAAATTTAACCCAATGGGTTACTACCGTCAGTTTTGGCTCTATTGTTATATCTTTTGGAGTTTCACTGGCTGTCGGTTTGTTTTTTGGCATACTCCCCGCCCGACGAGCCAGTAAGCTTGATCCAATTACGGCTTTACGATATGAATAAAAATCCTAAGCTCCGCTTCTTTCCAATAACTTAAAAAGGATTTTTAGAACCGAGCTTATTCACCGGTCAAACTTCCTTCATCACCTCTTCCCTCAATAACATCAACAATCCTTTGAACGAGCAGGGGTGCAACCCTTTCTGCAAATTCATAATTTGGATGAGAATCATCACTGGAAGCAGCATACTGATTTTTTAAGTAAAATCCACCCTCGGTTTCTAACTGAAAAAAATCCCAAATATAAATATTATCTCCGGGCTGATCCCACTCCTCTTTAACCCATTTAAAAAATTTCTGTGCTCTTTGTGCATTCTCTTTTGTGGTAGCACCTCTTACTTGCGCTGCTCCAGTCCAAACAATAAAAAGTGTTTCAGGAAATTCATATATTTTTTCTTTAAGAGCCAAATATTGAAGTTGATAGTTTTCAATGGATTTAACATCGGAACTCACGTCTGCTTCTCCACTATTGCCCTCAATATCACTCACCGGGAAACAATGTTTCCAAATGATCATTTGGTAATCTTGAGTGAGTATTTCCAGAGTCGGTTCATCCATAAATGGCTCTTCTCCAGCATGTTCAACCCAGATATTCCAATAGTCATAGGGATAATTACTCCATCCATAAGGATAATCTTTGGGAAATTCTTGGGCTTCGATAAAATATGACGTACCATTATTGTTGTTATATTGATCAATTAAATCGGGAACACCACCCTCCCAAATGACTTGACCGGTGCTATGGTGCAGAAAAAGAATATTCATTTCCTGGGCAAAAGCTGAAGAGTTGAACAAATCCCTATTGTGAGGAAAAGGTTGAGAAAACAGAACGAACAACAATAAACTCAAAATTAAAAATTTAACAAATAAATCTTTACATCTCATTAACATTCCCCTCCCGTTTTTACCATCTTTAACTCATATTCATTCAATTATAGCTACATCATAAATTCTGATAAAAAAACGGTTTTATGCACTACTGATGGTAATTTCTCTAAAAATATTTTACTCCAAATAAAATAATGTAATCTCTTTTTTAAATAATTTTTTTAAATTTTTTGAATTAATTAATAAAAGATGAGTTTAAGATATAATAGGATGAAGTTCCTAATTTAACTAATGGAAGGATGATGCTATAAATCACACTTATTATATATCTTTAAAGAGAATCATAAAACTTCCTAAAAGGAACTTTTATCTTTTATTGTCATTAGAAATGAAAATCGAACAGAATACTCATTGTGATGCGTATTCTTTAAAATGTTTATTTAATCTCCTTTGTAAAACCTTTTTTAACACATCTATCATTATTCAGTCGATATCTTAAGAAAGATTAAAAATTAGCTCGTATAGCATTCAATGCCTATCATTAAGTTGAAATGAGCGGAAAATAAGAAGAGGAGGTATCAAAAGAAATGAAAAAAATTATGTTGTATGCATTGAGTACCTGCCCTTTTTGCACCATGGCAAAGAAATATTTTACCAACCATCAGATTATTTATGATTCAGTAGATGTGGATCTTCTCAAAGAGGATGAAAAAGAAAAAACCATAAGTGAAGTACAGAAAATTTCTGGTCGACGAGCATTCCCAGTTATTGTTATTGATGATGAAGTCATTGTTGGATATGATGAACTTCGTATCAAGGAGGCTTTAGAAAAATGAATGCCCAAGAAAAAATCCTCTGCCCAGTCTGCCAGGTCAACTTTATTCTGAAAGAAACAAAAGAAGCTGGGAAAAGGATCATTTGTCCAGTCTGTGGTGCAGTCTTAGTAATGGTTTTAAAACAAGATCAAATAGTTTTAGAGCGACCTAAGGATATCTCTTTAGAAGATGAAATAAGACATAGAATGGATAATTTTGCTCGATTCCGTGGTTACCATTTCAATGAAATGAAGGAAGCCCTGGTGGAAGGTTTGCTTAAAAAGCAGCAGCGATTTGGAGATTTCTATTGTCCTTGTAGAATTGACAACGTTCAAGACAATGTTTGCCCTTGTATTTACACCCGCCAGGGGGATGTTGAAAAAAATGGTCGGTGTCATTGTGGTTTATTTTGGAAATAAAAAAAGGGCGATATTATCTATCGCCCTTTTTATTGTCTTCCTTTTCAAGTAGAACATCTTTTTCCCATTAGTCTTTCCCGGCCGAAAGGAGAAATAAGCCGAAGGTCTTTGATAATCCCCGGCATAACTTCGATAACCTTATTCACTTCTTCCTCCTGATTATACCGACTCAAAGAAAACCTCACTGAGCCATGAATAGCCGTGTTACGAACCCCCATAGCCCGTAATACATGACTTGGTTCTAATGATCCTGATGTGCAGGCCGAACCCGAGGAAGCACAAATACCATATTCATTCAATCGGAGAAGGACAGCTTCTCCTTCAACGAACGCAAAACTAATATTAGATGTATTTGGGAGACGGTTTTCTCTGTCGCCATTGATACTGGCATCCGGGCAATTATTTAATAAACCCTTTTCTAACTTATCTCTAAGTTTTTTAACGAAGTTAATTTCCTTTTGAATACTTTTTGCTGCGATCTCACAAGCTTTCCCTAAACCAATAATGAAAGCAACGTTTTCCGTTCCTGCTCGACGTCCGTTTTCCTGATGGCCACCAATTATATAAGGATAAAACCGGGTTCCTTTCCTCACATATAAAGCTCCAATCCCTTTGGGTGCGTGGATTTTATGCCCTGAAAGTGTAAGCATATCAACTGGAAGGTCTTTTACGTTAACTGGTAATTTGCCAACAATTTGAACCGCATCAGTGTGAAAAACTACCTTTCTTTCTTTAAGAATATGCCCAATCTTTTCTATGGGAAAAATTACTCCGGTTTCATTATTAGCATACATAATTGAAACTATTGCTAGGTCATCGTCAATAGCCCGCAAAAATGATTCAATTTCTAATCTTCCTTTATTATCAACCGGTAAGTAGGTTACTCGATATCCCTTACGGCCCAAATTTTTACAGAAGTTTAAAACTGCCGGATGTTCAACTTTGGTTGTAATAATGTGTTTTTTTGGTGGATTGGTTTCGATAGCGCTCATAATTGCAGTATTGTCGCTTTCGGTTCCACAACTGGTAAAAATGATTTCATCTGGCTCTGCTCCAATAAGCAATGCGACTTGTTCTCGGGCTTCTTCTATCCTTCGATAGACCTGTCCTCCAAAGGTATGCATGCTGGAAGGATTACCATAATAGTCCCGAAAATAAGGAAGCATGCTATCTAATACTTCTTGGGCAACCTGAGTGGTAGCATTATTATCAAAATATAAAGTGTTCATTCTTCAACCACCATAATTTCTTCACCAACAACTTCCCTGAGTTTATCTTCGATACTTTTAAGTGTTATCCCACCCATGGGACAGGATACACACATGGCACGAAAACCTACTATAACTTTATTTCCCTCAATATCAATCAATTCGATATCACCTCCATCGGCTTGTAGCCTCGGTCGAATTTCTCTCTCTAAAATGTCTTGGATGAGGGCGATTTTTTGCAAATTGGTGAGTTTTTTTGGAGAACTGGTTTCAATTTTAATTGGTTCTTTAATTGACCAAACATCCTTAAGAATAGCTTCAATTTCTCCAAGACAAGATCCACATGCGCCTCCGGCTTTGGTAAAATTGGTAATTTCCTCAACCGTCGTTAGATGATTTTCTTGAGCAACTTTACGAATTTTTTCTTCTGAAACATTAAAACATTTACAAACAATTTTTTCTTGAAGTTCAATAGGCTGGATTTCCCCTTTATAATTTTTGATGGCTTCTTCTAAAGCTTCCCTGCCCATAACTGAGCAATGCATTTTCTCTTCAGGAAGACCTCCCAAGTAATCAGCAATATCTTGATTGCTAATTTCTTGGGCTTCTTCAATGGTTTTTCCTTTCAACAACTCAGTTAAAACTGATGAACTAGCTATGGCTGAGGCACATCCAAAAGTTTGAAACTTAGCATCTATTATTTTATGAGTTTTCTTATCTACTTTGAGGGTAATTTTTAAAGCATCACCACAAACAATATTCCCAATAATACCCACGGCATCAGGATTTTCAATTTCTCCAACATTACGGGGGTGAAGAAAGTGATCTTTAACTTTTTCAGTGTAATTCCACATGGCTTATTACCATACCTTTATTAGTTATTCGATATACTTAGTTTATTATACTATTGTTGCTAAAAAATTAAAATTGCTACGATAGAAATTATTCGATTATTATACACCAGAGTTCGGATGTCTTTTATTAAACCATTAACTGTTTTTATCAATCTCCAATGCTTTGCTTATTTATATAAACTAATCTTATAATTTCCAGTATCTTTATAAAAAAATCAACTCGTTACCTGTTTTCCTTCTTTGTAAAAAAGAAATTAAACAGATATTCTGTTCAGTGTATTAAGAAGATATTGTTTTATCCGCACAATGATCCAAATTGAATGATAAACTAACCAATAGAACCAATTGTTTTAAAAATGTTTAACTCTTTTAGAATTTAATTGTTAATTATAGAAAGGGAGGATATTTATGCTAGAACGAAAATCTATCGACAATAGTCAGATCCGTGAACAAGCAAAAAAGCTTGGCATACCAACCTGTGATCTATTGATGAGAAAAATGATGGAATTAAGCGGTTTTGAGAATATTCCAAGGACGCTATTTGCTGCTTGTCCTAATTCTGAAACTGTTATAAAAGCCGCCCTAAGATCAGCCCAAAGGGCTAATGCTCCGATAAAATTTGCAGCTACTCTCAATCAAGTTGACTTAGACGGCGGATATACCGGGATGAATCAGTTTGAATTTGTAAAAATGGTAAAGCTTGAGGCAGAAGCTATTAATTACAATGGACCAATCATTATTGCTATCGATCATGGCGGTCCTTGGCTTAAAGATATACAAAGTCAAGAACACTGGCCTCTAAAAAAATGCATGGAATGGATAAAAAAATCATTCGAGGCTGCTATTGAAGCTGGGTATGACCTCATCCATGTAGATCCTACAGTAGACAAAACTCTACCCGCTGGTTCAGTTATACCTATCGATACCGTGATTACCAGAACAGTAGAATTAATTGAACACGCTGAGGTTTTCCGTCGACGCCACCAATTTCCCCCAATATCCTATGAAGTAGGAACTGAAGAAGTGCATGGGGGGTTAGCCGACTTGTCAGTTTTTGAAAGTTTTCTTAAGGGCTTAAAGACTCAGCTTCAAAATCGGGGTTTATCGGATGTGTGGCCAATTTTTGTCGTGGGAAAAGTCGGGACTGATCTTCATACCACAACTTTTGATCCTCAGGTAGCCCGACAATTAGTTCAAATAGCTAAAATCTACGGATCGTTTATCAAAGGCCATTATACTGATTATGTTGAAAATCCCATTGACTACCCTCTATCAGGTATGGGCGGTGCAAATGTTGGTCCTGAATTTACCGAAGAAGAATACAACTCCCTCCTCGAATGTGAAAATATTGAAATCCGCTTGAATAGACAAGGAGCTATTGCTAAATTATCCAAATTAATGGAAAGTTTAGAACAAGCGGTCTTCCAAAGTGGTCGTTGGAAAAAATGGCTCTTAACCGAAGAAATAGGAACTGATTTTTTCTCGCTAACTCCCGAAAGGAGAGCCTGGTTAACCAAAACTGGGTGTCGTTATATCTGGTCATTACCAGAAGTCGTAAAATCTCGATTATGTTTGTATCAAAACTTAATAAAAAATGGTTACCAGGCGGAAATTATTGTTATTTCAGCTATAGAAAAAAGCATGGATAAATATCTCCATGCTTTCCAGCTGGTTGACTTAAACCAAATAATTCAAAAAGTGCTTTAAACCAGTTTAAAAACATTTATGGGGGGCCGATTATAGTGTCGGCCCCCCATAAATGCAAGGAGGGGAAAGACTCTTTATACTTTTAATAAATTAATCTAAAACTGCTGTTTCAATCTTTTTTAAAAATCTTTTATCCCATTTATTATCGTAAGGTGGTTCTTTTTTCTATACTTATATAGTATTATGCAAAACCTTAAAAAGTTTCGTTTTAAAAAGAAAATTTTTTAATTTATCAATCCCAAAGCAATGTTGAGGTTTGCTCCAACCTTCTCTTATGATCAGGAAAAGAAATTAATATATTCAGACATGAACATCTTTTTCAATTTGTTATTCAATGATGAAGGATGAGATCCCTTGCCTAAAAAATGTTTCCAGTTTCAACTCTCACTTCGAGCAGAAGAAGTTGGATATCATTCCAGGTTATCGCACCAGCATCCCAGGTCTGAGCGTTAGCAGCTCCTGCGGCAATACCCAAACCTAAGCATTCATTCCATTTTTTCCCATTTATAAGACCAAATATGAATGCTGCTAAAAAAGAATCTCCGGACCCAACTGGGTTAATTGAGGCCACTTTTGGGGGATAACCTGACCAAGACACTCTTTCTCCTCGAAACCAAGCCCCCTTTTCTCCCAGGGTGAGAATTAGATATTCAACTCCCTTGCTATTGAGAAATTCATAAAATTTGTTTAAGTCATCGCCACAATTAATTTTTTTCTCCCAGGTTTCTTCCGCTTCTTCACGATTCATTTTCACCATCCAAGGCTGGGCTTTTAAGGCTTCAATCAAGGGTACCCCACGGCTGTCGATGATGGTTTTTATCCTATTTTTTTTTGCAATCTGAATCATTCGATAATAAATAGTATGAGTGTTTTGGTCAGAAACACTCCCACAAAACACAATTAACTCCACTGATGGAATAATCTTTTCAAAGGTCAACAATACTTGATTCATTTCCTGGGGGGAAATAACCGGTCCTGGCTCAAAATACGCAACTTGTTGCCAGCTTCGATCAACAATAGTCGTAACAACCCGGGTTAATTGAGAAATCCAAGCAGGATAAACCGAGACTCCATCTAACTCTATTAAGCTTTTTACTCTTTGTCCAGTATATCCCCCTAAAAGAACGAAATGCCCAACTTCAACACCGAGCTGATGCAATACTCGACTCACATTTGAACCTTTCCCACCGGCAATTTCTTTAACTTTTTCCACCTTAATTTTTGGTTTCGGAATAATACTTTCAATAAAAAGAGTTTTATCAATGCATGGATTGGGAGTCACAACCAAAATCATGCCCATCGTTTTATCAATTCCTCAGATGAAAGTGATCCTATTTGTTCTAATTGGTATCTATCTGCGGGCACGGTTTGACCAACTTGATAGTAGAATCGATTTCTTACTTTCCGATCTTGAAAAGTCTTTTTTGCCCATTCGCTGGTATATCCACGCTTTGAAGATTTTTCCATAATAATATGGCCCCAAAGCATCCAAGCACTTCTAATGAAATATGGTGTCAGTGGAGTTAGCGCTGGAGATTCGAATTCATCTACAAATTTTTGACCAAATTTATTCAATTCTGTCCCTACAAAAATGGGAATTTCTCTCCGTTTCGCTTCTTCAACAATTTCATAGAGCTTGGCAAGCTTTAAGTGGCTTTCTTCTTTATCGGGGAGGTCCCAATTTCGATCAGGAACGATAAATAAAGTTTCTATACCTTTCGCTTCACAGAAATCCAGTAATTCTTTTGGATCTTTTTCTCCACTTCGAGTGCCATCAAGCCAAGAAAATGATGGAATCGCTCCCAAATCCAGTATCATATCAGTTACCTGCTCGAGAGTCGGAAAGTCGCCCACATCGGGTTTGACGTATCCGACACCTCCATGTTTCATTAATTTAGATCGTATAAAATCATAAAAATCAGGTTTATGGTTCAAAAAATTTTCAACCTTCTCTGGGGAGATATCTAATTTTTCCGACCAGAATTTTACTTGTTCTATCCGGTCGGAAAATATTTGATCTGCCTTGATGGCATAGGCCATAACTAAATGGCGCTCGGTTGGATTTCCTGATGGTGTTAACGGAAGAACATCTTTTTCCAGGTCAATCGCAACCGGTTGCAAGTATGAATTCACCCTTTTTAAAACACTTCTGTTTCTTTTTTGGGCGGTTTCTTTTAAATATCTCAAGGTTTTACCCGTTTTTGTCTCTGATTCAGGAAGTCGAGTAAAACCATTTCCCATGAAATAAGCCACTCCAGGTTCTTTGGGAGAACTCAATTCCCGATCGTGAAACTCAGGGAGATACACTCGAGTTTCAATACCACTAGATACTGGTAAATTTACTTCAAACCCACCCCAAAGGAATTCTTCCATTGCATCCAAAACATCAAAATCAACACTGCCAGCCATTAACAATCCTTCTTTTCGAGCCCGCCAGATAATATGCAAAGGAGAATAGCCATAAGCGTTAAAGGAAAAAAAGGTATGAAAATGGAGGTTTACTTTTGGGGAAGGATCGGGCAATAGAATTTTTTTCTGATCAGCCAGCGCCTTAAGTTCTAAAAATGCTCTTTTTCTATCAGAAAAATTAAAATTATCAAGTTCACTTTCAATTTTTTCAACTGAATTCACTTTTCTATTCCTCCTTTAATTTTTGATAGATCCTCTTACCGCTTTACAGCACCAGATGATAATAAAAATACTTTTCTTAAAACCGTCTTTACTAGGAGCATAGCGACATGGCAACCTCTTCTTTTAATAATATTTCTATTTCTAATTCTCAGGATAACCATCCAAAATAGAGCGGCGCCCACCTCCCCTTGGGAGCTGAATTTCGCCGTGTTGTGGTATTGAGTTGAATAAAACAATTGTATCAATTCATTCACCCATTAATGGGGGGTGGGCATTTCTCATTTTTATTTGATCACTTTTCACTCATTTTTGTATTTACAGGATAGGCCTTCATGCTACTTCATGATATTGGATGATCGGGAAAATAAAAGCAATCTACCTTTTTTCTCTTTTTTAAATTGTTTTTTAATCTTTAGTTGTGGGTCGATATCCAGGTATAGTTTATAAGATAGGTTTAATAAAAACCATACAAACTTAGAATGCAGCTGAAAACATTTTTCTTAAGCTTTGATTTTATTACCTCGATTTTCATATAATCCTTATCGTTACAATGATTTAATTTTTCTTATTTTTCAAAACCTTATAAAAAATCAAAGGTGTGATGAAAACAATCCAAAAATTAAGAATAAAGTATCGCAAAAAATAAGCCCAGAGCGAGACCGGAAAAACGACTTTCATTCCAAGGTAAAGAACAATCACCATAACTATACCTAATCCATAATGCGCTAAGCGAGTCTTAAAGTTCAATGGTAAAACAAAATTGATTAGAGTTTTTTCGAGAATTGTTCCACAAAAAATTCCACCAAGGGATCCGGCAACCCGGGCTGATAAAGGGTCGAAAGAAAAATGGTAGAGTAACCCTCCCACCAGCAAGCTCAAGAAAATGGCTCTTGCTGGCATAAATTTCAACTTTAATCTCTCAAACCGATGAAATAAATACCAGAAAAAAAGAGCGATTATAAATCCTAAAACTGCACCAACAATAACATCACGTGGATAGTGAACCCCTAAGTAAATCCGAGAAATCGCAACAAAAGAGCTAATAATAATCGCTAAAAGGAAATAAATATTCTTGGGATAGGACCAAGCTAAAAAAAAGGTAACAGTTGCAACCGATTGAGCATGGCCACTAGGAAAAGATTTTCCTTCGGGATTTTCTAAAATCCGTAGTCCTGGGTGTTGAGGACGAGGAAGATTGAAAAATTCCTTTAAAGTAAAATTAATATACATTGAAAAAAATATTACAATACCAAGTTGGATGGCCATCTTCTTGTTCAAGCATAAATAGACGAAAGAGAGAAAAAACAAGTAAAATAATTCCGATCCTAAAAAGGAAAAAAACCGAAAGAGAACATCTAAAACCGGATTAGAAAACTGCTGCAAAACAAGAATGAATTCTTCACTCACATTAAACAACCCCTTCTATTCTCAAAATTTTCAATCTTTACTTGAGACTCAATAAAGGGGAAGTAAAGATAAATCTTATTCTTTTCATTGTTGTCAAATTATAAAACCAAATTCAAGATTAATCCAGTAAGAATAGATGCAAAAAGCATAATTATAGTACCTTGAATCAGTTTTTTCGCTCCAAGTTCTTTTAAAATTACCATAAAAGTTGCCACACAGGGAAAAAACATAGCTAATATCACCGAAGAGATGACCAATTGTTTTACTGTGAGTTGTAAGGGAGCGAGCAAGCCCATGGCTATATCTTTCCGAAGAAAACCAAGCACCAATACCAAGGAAACCTCACTGGGAAGACCTAAATATTTTTGGAAAAAAGGACCGATAGCTTGCGCAATATAGGGGAAAAGATTGGTCATAAATAGAAGATTAACCGCCAGAATTCCCAAAGAAACGATCGGAAGAGCTTCTTTTAAAAACCCTTTCACTCGAAGCCACAATTTAGGAAGAAGAGTTTTCCAATAGGGGAAACGGTAAGGAGGTATTTCCAGAACAAGAGCTGGACGATATCCTTTTACAGCGTATTTTAAAATAACCCCCAAGATAATCCATACTAAGAGAAGGATGAAATAAACCAACATGACCGGCATGGTGCCGTGTTTCCCCAAAACCCCAAAAATCAAGGCTTGTTGTGAAGCACAGGGAACAGCAATCGAAATCAAAACTGATATTATAAATCGTTCGGTTTTGCTTTCTAATATTCTAGTAGACATTATTCCTGGTACATTGCATCCCAAACCTAACAAAGTAGGAACTATGGCATAACCGTGTAAACCAATTCGGTGAAAAAATCCATCCAACAAAACCGCTAAACGAGGAAGGTATCCGGTATCTTCCAATAACCCGAGAATAAAATAAAAGGAAATAATATAGGGAAGAACAACTCCCAATTCAACGTATATTCCCGTAGAAAGCAAGCCGAGTGATTGTTCAAAATCGATTTTTCCGTCAACCAGATGTCCGATTAAAATAGTTCTTAAAAAAGGAGAAAAAGATAAATGCCTATCAAGACCCAATAAGAGAGGATAGTAAAATCGATAAAAAAGTGGGTCAAGAATATAGTTGATCAGTCCTTCACCAATAAACCGAACTACCCAAAATACTCCATATAAAACCCCTAAACCAATGAGAAATCCACTGACCGGTAACAGGGTGGCTTCCTTTAAACGATCAACCCAGGTAGGCTTGTGGTAAGAAAAAGATTGCACAGCTTGAATAACTTGACCAATTTCATGCCAACGTTCCTGGTGTGAACTCGGCACAATAATTGGTACTCGAGCATGGTCAAGAGTCTGAATGAGCTTCTTCATGCCTTCTCCAGTAGTAGCAACTACTGGAATAACCGGTATGCCTAAAATATGCGAAAGAGCTTGGATGTCTATTCTGACTCCCCTTCGCTGAACCTCATCCCACATATTAAGAGCAATCACCATCGGTTTCTTTTTTTCTAAAAGCTCAAAAGTAAGGTAAAGGTTTCGCTCGAGGTTACCAGCATCAATTACATTAACAACTATATCAGCTTCATCAATCAGCTTTCCGGCAATTTTTTCCGCTTCCGCATCGGCTTCCAAAGCGTATGTTCCAGGAGCATCAATCAACTCAAATTTTACTCCATCGCGACTTATTTGACTCCGAGAAATTTCAACTGTTGTTCCAGGATAATTTGATGAAACCGCATATATACCGCTTAATCGGGTAAAAAAAACGCTTTTCCCGACATTTGGGTTCCCTGCTAAGACAACTTTTTTCATATTTCCATTCTAACTTTAATCCGACTTGCAATCCCACGCCCCAAGGCAAGGTCATGATCATCAATACGAATTACAATTGGTCCACCAACTAAAATTTGGCTTACTTTCATTATTTTTTTCCCGGGTACTATGCCCATTGAACAAAGTTTTCTCACCAACCCATGGCCATGATCAATCTCAGTTATTGTTCCGATTTGACCAGGAAGCATGTCAATTAAGGAATAATTTGAATCAGCTGATTTAGGAGCTATGCTTCGTTTTAGGATCAAAAAAACCATCCCCTTTAATTAAATCTCGTCGACATTTATCACAGAGTCCATAAAAATAAATTTGGTGAGACTCAATTTTAAATTCATATCGATTGGTTAATTCTTTTTCTAGATAAGAAACAAACTCACTTTCTCCCATAATCTCACTATAATCAACCACTTTCCCACATTTGTTACAGACCAAATGATGGTGATGAATGGGTTTATGAGTAATTTCAAAATGATCTTTACCGTCCCCAAAATTAACTCGATGTAAAATTCCAATTCTGGTTAACAAATCAAGATTACGATAAACTGTAGCTATCCCTGCTTTTTGGTCCCCTTTTTTAAGATATTCATGAACTTCTTCAGCAGAAAGATGCTTTCGATTTTCTTCAAATACCCTAATTATGGCTTGTCGACAGGAAGTGAGTTTTATTTTATTTTTCCATAAAGTCTTTTGCCATTCTTTATAAAACATCTCTCAACCAACTTATAATGATAATCATTCTCATCAACAATTATAATTCTTATTATCCAGAACTTCAATATATACTGGAGCTTTTTAAAAAGAAATTTCCTTGGGTAAATAAAGGAAAAATATTTAAATATCTGTTTTGAAAATACAGTGAGAAGCGAATTATGAGTAATGAATAGTAAATATTTTATTTCACCGGTATCCTCGCCTCTTCCCACCAAGAGAGAAGGAACTATCTATATTCTTTTGTTTTATTAAATTTTTTATGTTTTCTTGCAATTTTAGTTTGAGTGTGGTATATTTCTGCTACTTTTATAGTATGGCCTGGAATCTTTTCAATAATAATCGGGCTGTTAAAAACTATGAAGGGGCTCAGTAGGTATCGAAGGGGTCACAGAGAGCTTACCACTTGCTGAAAGTAAGCACCCGCTTAAATACCGAAACTCACCCTGGAGTTACAGGCTGAACGAGTATCTATTAAGCCGGGTCGGGAACTCCCGTTATAGAGGATGGTATAGGTAAAATTACCCGTACCTGTAATGAGTTGGCTGATATGTTGGCAAATCGGGTGGTACCGCGGGGAAGTTCTTAGAACCCCTCGTCCCTGTGAGGACGAGGGGTTTTTTGTTATTCTGACTTCTACTATTATTCTAAGTCTTTATAGATTGCCACAATAAATCATGAAGGAGGAATTTTATGAAAAGTGAATTAGTTAAAAACGGACCCGATCGTTGTCCGCATCGTTCCTTACTATTTTCTACTGGAATATCACGCTCTGCAATGGAAAGACCTTTTGTTGGAATAGCCAGTTCCTATTCTGATTTAGTTCCTGGACATATCCATATGCGTGAATTAGAGCGCTTTATCGAAAGAGGCATTGAAGCAGGAGGAGGAACTCCATTTATTTTTGGAATTCCAGGAATATGTGATGGCATTTCTATGGGTCATGAAGGCATGCGGTATTCTTTACCCAGCCGCGATGTAGTTGCTGATAGCATTGAGGCAGTTGCCACGGGACATGCCCTTGATGGTTTAGTACTACTCACCAACTGCGATAAAATTACTCCAGGAATGCTTATAGCAGCAGCTCGCTTAAACATACCTGCTTTAGTTGTAACAGCTGGACCTATGCTTTCCGGTCGTTACCAAGGAAGAAAGCTTTCCTTTGTTCGAGACACCTTTGAAGCAGTTGGAAAATATCATGCCGGTCTATTGAGTGAAAAAGAATTAAATGCCTTAGAAGCTGAAGCTTGTCCAGGTGGAGGATCTTGTCAGGGACTTTATACTGCTAATACCATGGCATGTCTGACTGAAACCATGGGAATGAGTCTACCTGGTTGTGGAACTGCACCAGCGGTATTAGCAGAAAAACGAAGAATTAGTTATGAAAGCGGCAAACAAATTGTTCAATTGATAAAGCAAAATTTAACCCCACGGATGATTCTCAACTCTGCATCACTTAGAAATGCTATAACAATGGATTTAGCTTTGGGTGGTTCTACTAACACCGTCCTTCATTTATTAGCTTTGGCCAATGAGTTAGGTTTGAATGAAATCAATCTTGACATTTTTAACCAGCTTTCTTTGAAGGTTCCCCATTTAGTACTCCTTCGTCCTGCGGGTGAACTGTTTATGGAAGATCTTCACTTTGCTGGAGGGATTCCTGCCGTTGAAAAAATTCTCGGAGATTTAATTGAAGATAATCCTACAGTGAGTGGTGTTTCGGTTAGAGAAATACAAGACTCTGTCCAGTATGTTGACCATGAGGTTATTCGACCTCGGGAAAATCCTCATTCCCAAGAGGGTGGCATTGCAATTCTAAGGGGTTCCTTAGCTCCTGAAGGAGCGGTTGTTAAACAATCTGGTGTTAGTCAAGATATGAAAATTTTTCGAGGCAAAGCAGTCTGTTTTAATAGCGAAGAAGAGGCTATGGAAAAAATTACTAAAGGGAAAATCTCGAAAGGGAGCGTAATCGTGATCCGCTACGAAGGACCAAAGGGAGGTCCAGGGATGAGAGAGATGTTGGCTCCAACCTCGGCCATAGTTGGAATGGGCTTAAGCCATGATGTCGCCTTGGTTACCGATGGTCGTTTTTCCGGCGGAACTCGAGGACCCTGCATTGGCCATATTGCCCCTGAGGCCTATGACCGGGGACCGATTGCACTGGTCAAGGACGGTGACGAAATTCTCATCGATATTCCATCTAGAAAATTAGAATTATTTATAAATGATGAAGAGAAACAAAAACGTCAAGAACAATTGGTTCTCCCACCACCCAAATATACCCACGGCCTTCTCGGCCGCTATATTGAAAGAGCCCTGCCCACGAACCAAGGGGCGGCTATGAAGTGATTGTGAGGTGAATGCATTGAAAATGAAGGGTGCTCAAATTTTAATCGAACTCTTGAAAAAAGAGGGAGTTACTACCGTATTTGGCTATCCTGGAGGTCAAGTAATTGATATCTATGATGCCCTTTATGAATTTTCTGATATAAAACATATCTTAGTGCGTCATGAACAAGGAGCGGTTCATGCTGCCGATGGCTATGCCCGGACCACTGGTAAAGTAGGTGTTTGCATGGCAACTTCTGGACCAGGAGCTACTAATCTGGTCACAGGCTTAGCCAATGCCTATATGGACTCGATTCCTATCGTTGCTATTACCGGACAAGTGCCTACCCGTCTTATTGGAAAAGATGCTTTTCAGGAAGCTGATACAACTGGCATTACCATGCCGATCACCAAGCATAACTTTTTAATAAAAAGTATCCACGATCTCCCATTGATTATTAGGGAGGCTTTTTTAATTGCTTCTACCGGTCGTCCTGGACCAGTCCTAATCGATATTCCAAAAGACGTTCAGATTGCCGAGATTGATTTTAACTATCCAGAAAAATTAGAAATCCCCGGTTATAAACCTACATATCGTGGTCACTTTAACCAGATCAACATGACCGCTCAGGCCATAAAGGAGGCAACAAGGCCTCTCTTTTATGTCGGTGGTGGTGTTATTGCTTCTGGGGCATCAGATATTCTTCTTGAGGTTGTTGAAAAAACCGACATTCCTGTTACCTATACCCTTATGGCAAAAGGAGCCATTCCCGAGGATCATCGACTTTCATTAGGATGGCTTGGAATGCATGGTTCTTACCATGCCAATAAGGCTATTATGAATTGCGATCTTTTAATTGCCGTTGGTGCCCGCTTTGATGATCGAGTTACCGGAAATACCACCACCTTTGCCAATCGGGCTAAGATCGTTCATATTGATATTGATCCTGCTGAAATTGGTAAAAATGTCAAGATTAATATACCCATTGTTGGAGATGCCCGAAATGTTTTAAATGAGCTCAATAAAAGAACCGAACCCAAAAAACATGATGAGTGGTTAGAAACCATTGAAAAATGGAAAAAAGAGTATACACCCAAACCACCCGCCAACAATGAACTGGTAGCCCAGACCATCATCGAATCGGTTTATCAAGCTACCCAGGGTGATGCCATTTTGGTTACCGATGTTGGCCAACATCAAATGTGGGCAGCAAAACATTTTCTCTGTCATCGACCTCGCAGATGGGCCAGCTCGGGTGGTCTTGGAACTATGGGATTTGGTCTTCCAGCAGCAATTGGTGCTCAAATCGGCAATCCTGATCAGACGGTTATTCTATTTAGTGGTGACGGAAGTATCATGATGAAAATTCAAGAACTGGTTACCGCGGTCAATAACTGTCTTCCTCTTAAAATTTTCGTTTTGAACAATAATTATCTTGGCATGGTAAGACAGTGGCAGGAATGCTTTTTTGATTGTCGATATTCATCAACTCATATTATCAATCCTGACCTTGCCAACCTGGCTCAAGCTTTTGGTGCTGAAGGCATCCCGGTTCAAAATCAAGAGGAACTCGACAGAGCCGTACCAAGAGTTCTGGAAGTTAAAGATCATCCGGTTCTTGTTGATTGTCGTATCAGTAAAGAAACGAATGTGTATCCTTTTGTGCCTCCGGGAAAATCATTAGATGAAATGATTTTAGAATAATTTTGATAAGGAGATGTGCCATGCAACATATAATATCGGTTCTGGTGGAAAATAAACCACGGGTTCTGGCACGAGTGGCGTCCCTTTTCGCCAGGCGGGGATACAATATCGAAAGTCTTGCCGTCGGTCATACCCAGGACCCTGATGTTTCACGAATCACCTTAGTGGTACGTGGTGATGAAGACATTCTTGAACAAATCACCAAACAGCTCTACAAATTAATAGAAGTAATCAAGGTTGGTGATTTTACTGAGATTAGTTATGTTGATCGTGAACTTTCGCTGATTAAAGTGAATGCTCCTTCCAATCTTCGCGGAGAAATTGTGCAAACCGCTGAAATTTTTCGTGCGAGAATCGTTGATGTTAGCGAAAAAAGCCTTCTCATTGAAGTCACTGGAACATCAGATAAAATAGACGCCCTTAAACAACTCATGAAAAAATACGGAATCATCGAAATGACTCGAACCGGTAAGATTGCCTTAGCTCGGGGGGGTCAATCCTTATAATTCTCTAAAAATCTTATAAAATTTAATCAATTTATACTTTAGGGAGGTTCACATTATGGCTCGAATTTTTTATGATCAAGACGCTCAATTGGAATTGTTACAAGGAAAAAAAGTATCAATTATCGGATTTGGAAGCCAAGGAAGCGCACAAGGTCAAAATCTTAGAGATAGTGGAATCGAGGTCATCATTGCTGAGTTACCGGGTACTCCCGGTTATGAAAAAGCGAAAAAGGTTGGATTTTCTCCAGTTTCTGCCGAAGAAGCAGCTCAAAAAGGAGATATTATACAGATGTTGGTACCAGATCAATTTCAACCGATGGTATATCAACAGTCGATAGCAAAAAATCTCTCATCCGGGAAAGCCTTGATGTTCTCACATGGTTTTAACATTCATTTCCACCAAATCGTTCCACCGCCTTCGGTCGATGTTATCATGGTAGCGCCCAAGGGTCCAGGCGATTTGGTAAGAAGAATGTATCAAGAAGGTAAAGGGGTTCCTTCTTTGATTGCCGTTTACCAAAATGCTTCAGGTAAAGCCAAAGAACTCGCCTTGGCTTATGCTCGTGGAATCGGAGCTACCCGAGCAGGGGTTTTAGAAACCACCTTCGAAGAAGAAACTGAAACCGATCTCTTTGGTGAACAAGCGGTTTTATGCGGAGGTTTAACCGCATTAATCAAAGCTGGCTTTGAAACCCTTTTGGAAGCTGGATATCAACCCGAAGTCGCTTACTTTGAGTGTCTTCATGAGATGAAGTTAATTGTTGATTTAGTGTATGAGGGAGGCCTAAGTTTAATGCGTCAGGTCGTGAGTGATACCGCCGAATTTGGTGATTTGACCCGTGGCCCAAGAGTCATTAATCAAGAAACCAAAATAGAAATGAAAAAGATTTTAACTGAAATACAAAACGGGAGTTTTGCTCGGGAATGGATCTTAGAAAACCAGGCTAACCGACCAACCTATCACGCTTTAAGAGAAAAAGACTTTCAGCACACTATTGAAAAAGTGGGAAAACAGCTGCGTGATATGATGCCCTGGTTAAAAAAATAACAGGGAGGGAAACAGCGTGAAAAAAGTTCGAATACTTGACACCACGCTAAGAGATGGGGAACAATCCCCAGGAGTATCATTAAACGTTCAAGAAAAATTAGAAATTGCCAGACAATTAGCCCGTCTCAATGTTGATGTTATTGAGGCGGGTTTTGCCGTTGCTTCTTCTGGTGACGCACTGGCAGTTAAAAGCATAGCCCAAGAAGTAAAAGGACCAATCATTAGTTCTTTAGCTCGTTCCAAAGAAAAGGACATCGATATTGCTTGGGAATCAGTGCGTTTTTCTGAGCGACCTGCCATTCATACTTTTATTGCAACTTCCGATATCCACCTCAAATATAAGCTTCGAATGAGTCGCGAGCAAGCTCTGGAGCAAGCAGTTTGGGCAGTTAAACGTGCTCGAAATTATGTGGGCGAAGTTGAGTTTTCAGCTGAAGATGCAACTCGTTCTGACTGGGATTATCTTTGCCAAGTATACTCGGCAGTAATAAAAGCCGGAGCAATGGTTTTAAACGTACCCGATACGGTTGGGTATACTACTCCTGAAGAGATGAAAGCTTTAATTCAGCATCTTTATAAACACACTGATGGAATAGAAAAGGTAATAGTGAGCGTTCACTGCCATAATGATCTGGGTTTAGCGGTTTCAAATTCTCTTTCGGCTATGTTGGGTGGTGCCGGTCAAATTGAATGTACCATCAACGGAATTGGAGAACGAGCAGGAAATGCTTCTTTGGAAGAAATTGTTATGGGTTTACATGTTCGTAAGGATTTCTATCAAACTGAGACCGGAATTAATTATTCTGAAATTTATCGAACCAGTCGCTTGATCAGCCAACTTACTGGCATGCTAGTCCAACCCAATAAAGCAGTAGTTGGTCAAAATGCCTTTGCCCATGAATCAGGAATCCATCAAGATGGAGTATTGAAAGAAAAAAGTACTTATGAAATCATGGATGCTAAATTAATCGGGCGCGAGGAAAAAGTCTTGGTGCTGGGAAAACATTCTGGCCGGCACGCTTTTAACAATAAGCTAGAGGAACTCGGATATCATCTTTCCGAAGAAGAACTCAATCAAGCTTTCGAGCGCTTTAAGGCTTTAGCTGATCAGAAAAAGCAGATTGCCGAAGCAGATCTTCAATTTATTGCTGCTGATGAGGCCACTCGAACCGAAGAAGTTTACCGCTTGGATTTTGTTCATGTTTGCTGTGGTAATAACATCTTACCAACCGCAACGGTAAGGCTCGTCCACGAAAATGGCTCAACCTTACAGGGAGTAGCTACTGGTGTTGGTCCAGTTGATGCTGCCTATAAAGCAATTGGTCAGATGGTTGGACTTTCTTCAAATTTAGTGAACTTTACCCTCCAGTCGATATCGGGAGGAACCGAAGCATTAGGAGAAGTTGTGGTTCGAATTTTCACTGACGATACCGTCTATGTTGGGAGAGGCTCTCATCAGGATGTTGTAGTTGCCAGTGTCATTGCTTATCTGTCGGCTATAAACAAAATGACTCAACAGAAAAAACTGAATCCTCAGACCCACTTATAAATCCAACAGGAACCATAAATATTTTTTGAATTTCTTAGGACGGTGAATCTTTTAAAAAGATTCACCGTCCTTGATAATAATTTTTATAACAGGAGCGTTACCCATGGGAATGACAATTACCGAAAAGATAATTGCTGCTCATAGCGGCAAAGAAAAGGTATCGGCGGGTGAGTTAGTACAGGTTTCTATAGATCTTGCTCTTGCTAACGATATCACCGCTCCACTGAGCATAAAGGAACTATATAAATATCGTATTGATTCAGTATTTAATCCGGACAAGGTTGTATTGGTTGCCGATCATAATACTCCTGCCAAAGATATTGCTTCCGCCCAAAATTTAAAATTAATGAGAGAGTTTGCTCAAAAAAATCAGATTAAAAACTTCTTCGAAGGAGGTTCGGTAGGCATTGAACATGTTCTCCTCCCAGAAAAAGGATTAGTCTTGCCAGGAGACCTGGTTATTGGAGCCGACTCGCATACTTGTACCTATGGAGCATTGGGAGCTTTTTCCACTGGGATGGGGAGTACTGATATTGCAGCTGCTTGGGCTTTAGGAGAAACCTGGCTTAAAGTCCCGGAATCAATTAAATTTATCTATAGTGGCCAACCCGGACAGTTTGTTACCGGAAAGGATTTTATCCTTTTTATCATTGGTGAAATAGGAGTCGAAGGAGCTCGTTACTGCAGCATGGAATTTACTGGATCAGGAATCTCCACTCTGTCGATGGATGGACGGTTCACTATGGCTAATATGGCAGTGGAAGCTGGAGCAAAAAATGGCATCATGGAAGCTGATGCCATCACCTTATCCATGCTGTCTAATATTTCTCTATCGAGGAAACCAAGGATATATCATTCAGATTCAGACGCGGAATGGAAAGATGTTATCGAGGTAAACGTTGCTTCAATTGAACCTCAAGTAGCCCTTCCTCATCTTCCCGAGAATACCAAATCGGTTTTTTCATTGCCACACATTGCTATTAATCAATCAGTTATTGGTTCATGTACCAATGGCCGAATTGAAGACTTAAGGCAGGCTGCTGAAGTTTTGAAAAATCGCCAAGTCCATCCTGGAGTTAGGCTCTATATTTTCCCTGGAACTCCTTCCATTCTTTTACAAGCAGAAAGGGAGGGCTTGGTAAAAATCTTTTTTGAATCGGGTGCGGTTCTTTGTCCTCCTTCCTGTGGTCCCTGCCTTGGTGGGCATTTAGGTGTATTAGCTGAGGGAGAACGTTGCATCTCAACCACTAATCGTAATTTCGTTGGGAGAATGGGACACACCAAGAGCGAAGTATACTTAGCAAATCCCTATATTGCTGCCAGCTCAGCCATCGCTGGCTATATCACCAATCCCGACCAGCTTTCATGATTATTGAATTAGATAAAAAGAATTTTTCAAATAACTAAAAAGAGTATTTAATCACCTGAAATCAGGCAGTTCTTTAAAACTTACATTTCTATGTTGGAGTTGATTTTATGATTATAAAAGGAAAGGTTATCCAATACGGTGATAATGTTGACACTGATGTTATTATCCCAGCTCGGTACCTAACTGCAACTGATCCTTTAGAGTTGGCAAAGCATTGTATGGAAGACTTAGATCCGGATTTTCAAAAGAAACTGGATAACAACTCAATAATCGTCGCAGGGAAAAACTTTGGTTGTGGTTCTTCCCGCGAGCATGCTCCTCTAGCCATTAAGGGATCGGGAATAAAGGCAATTATTGCTTCTTCTTTTGCAAGAATTTTTTATCGAAACGCAATCAACATTGGGCTTCCCATATTAGAACTGGAAGAAGCTAAAATACGCTTACTCTCAGAGGATGAGATCGATATTGATATTCAAAGGGGGACTATTACCAACTTAACTCAAAATAAAATCTACCAAGCCCAACCCTTCCCTCCTTTTATTCAAGAGATTATTGCTCGTGGAGGCTTGATGAATCTTGTCAAAGAAAGAATGTCCACTTGATAATTAGACAGGGAGATTAATAATTCTCCCTGTCTAATAAAAAATGTTTTTATAATCAAATCTTTTATATTTTAATTCCACAAGATTCCCGAATAATTAATTCAGAAGTAATTGTTCGACCGGAATTGCCATTTTCTCGTCCTTCAATTATTTTAACCAAAAGCATAACTGCTTGTTCTCCTAAGTCTTTGGCTTTCCAGTCTATTCCAGAAAGAGATGGCTCAACAAAATTCGAAGCCTGATTTTCCAGCATACTCATTATTGATAAATCACCTGGGATACTTCTGCCAAGTTTTTTTGCAGCCCTAATTACCCCTTCGGCTAAAATTTGGCTTTCTGTAAAAAAAGCTGTAATATCCGAGCTTTTTTTTAAGAAGTTTTTTACTACTGACTCGGTTCGATATTGATCTGGTTCCAGATGTAATATAGTCATATCTCTTTTAGTGATCTTCTCTTTATCTAAGGCTCTTTCAAAACCTCTTTGAGCTTGAAGGGTTATAATCCTTTTATCCTCTAATCCTAAAAAAGCTATATGCTGATGGCCATCATTTATAAGTTTACGAACTGCTTTTTCCACCATGGCAGTCACATCTATAGAAACCCAACTTACTCCTCGAGTATCTTGAATTTCTGGCTTTCCTATCGTTACAAATGGTTTAATGCCTTGGGTAAAACGCTTTAAACGACTATCTCTTTTAAGTAGTTCTAAAATAAGATATCCATCTCCCAAATCGGTGTTGAGCATTTCATCATATATCGTGGTTGGATGAAAATCCTGTCCCGAAGTAGCAATTATTATCTGATAATTTAATTGTTGAGCAGCAAAAGCAATTCCTTCAAGTATTTCTTGGTATAAGGGAAAACCTAAAAATCGGCGCAAGGAATGGGGGTAAAGAACATTGATAATATTCAATTTTGAAAAAGTACGTCCCTTCTTTGTCCGATGAAACTGATATCCTAATTCATCTATGACTTGTTCTACTCGTACTTTTGTTTGGGCACTCACTCTTTCATCCCTATTATTTAAAACATTTGATACGGTGCTTTTTGATACACCGGCTCTTTGGGCTATTTCATCTAATGTAGTCATTTTAAGTGTCTCCCAAATAATCAAAAGTTTAAGCCAATGATTCCCAACCATATTTTCGAACTTAATGTTTTGATTTATTAATTGGGAAAGTTTAAAATATTCATCTAATATATGTTTTTCAAAAATCATCTACTTCTGAATGTCATTTTCGAGTGTACTTAAAAAGACGATATTCCTGGTCTACCAGGTCTGGGTTCCAGTCTTTTAATATCCATACATATGAAACAATTCTAGCTCCCGGTTTAAGTTCTTTTAGGAACTTATCTTTTAATAAATCATTTACGTTTTGAAACAGAAAGATGGTCACGACATCGGCATTTTGTAACGATACATCATGAATATTTTTTAACTCGACCTTAACCCGGTGATGTAAACCCAGAAAAAAAACTCGAACCCAAGACAAAGCAAAGAGCCAGGGATTAATTTCTATACCTACTGCTTTGGCACGGTAGTTTTGAGCGGCATAAATAAGAATTCTCCCATCTCCACAACCTAAATCATAAAGAGTTTCATCGGGTTTAAGTTTTGCCATTTCCAACATACGTTTAACTCTTTTCATATCAGTTGGTTGCCAGGGAATTCCATTAAAAAATAGGGGGAAAATCCACCAGAAAAAAAGAAACAGTATTATTATTAGTATTAAAATAAAAAATAAACTCATGAACCACTCTCTCCAAATGAATTGCAGAATAACTCTTGCTCGTTCTTTCATTATACCTTAGTAAGAATATTTTCACATACAATAAAGCTAAAGAACGTGTGGTGACCAAGGTTTTTTTAATTCAAAAAGGTTTAGTGGGGCTATTTTCCAGAAAATAATCAAAGATAGATTGTTTGTTTCTCCTTCAATTTCATTTCACCAAACAAAGCTTTGGTACCTTGAGTCTAAACCATTTTTTCATTATGACACCGATCGTGGTAATTTTTTCTGGTTTTACCAGGGCTTGCCCACACTCTAGCCTTTGAAAGGCAAACAAAAAGTTGATAAATGAAATCGGTTTAAAAACGAATAATAGTTTCTTTTCAATTTTAAAAGTAAAAGATGAACATCTTTTCTCTAAAAATTCAAATTGACTATAGGGCAGGTGACAAATTGACCCGGTCCATGATAAGTAATGTCTCCACCACGTTCAACAGAGTAAATAACAATTCCTTACTTATTTAATAAATCTTCCCCCTATTATGAGATGTTTATTGTTGCTACTTCTTCCTGAAACAAAAAAGATTATGTTTAAGAATAAAAAATCTCCGAGTATTTATTTTTAATTAAATAAGTTGGGGCTACCAAATTTTCTCATAATTTACTTGTGGCAGCGTTACAACGGGCAGATCTTGCAAAGGAACACCCTTATTTGAACTGGCGGAGAGGGTGGGATTCGAACCCACGAGACGGGTTTAAGACCGCCTAATCGCTTAGCAGGCGACTGCCTTCAGCCACTCGGCCACCTCTCCGAATTTTTAAAAAAATCGGCATTCTGCAGCTAAGAAGTATACCATCTTTCTTTTCTTAACTCAACTTTTTATTGCTTAAAATAACCATCTTCCTGTAAATAAAAACCTAGGGATCTCTTCGGTGCTCTCCCCAGCTGTTCATTTTTGATCGAAGTTTGAGTATAGTCTGTGATAGAATTTGAGAAACTCTGGGTTCGCCTACTCCCAAAACTCGACCGATTTCTTTTAAAGTCAAGCCTTCATAATAATACAAAGAAATACAAAACTTTTCTCTGTCAGGCAACTCATCAATTTTCTTCCCTAAGAATTCCAGTAGTTCTCTATTTTCAAGAATATCTTGAGGATTAACATCAGCCCGTTCATCGGCAATATCATCACCTAACTCTCGCCCTTCTTCACCTTTTTCCTGGTCTAATGAAAAGAATATTCCAGTTCGATTTTGCTCAATAATCCAGCTTATATCTTGAACTGAAATACCCATCTCGTTGGATATCTCTTCTAAGGTTGGTTCCTTCCCTTTTTCTGATTGAAGCTGGTACCAGGTTGCCATTACTTCTTTAAATTTTTTTCTTTGACCCCGAGTCATTGGGTCTAAACTACGAAGATAATCTAGTGCTGCTCCACGAATTCGAGACAAAGCATAGGTTTCAAACTTTAAACCTTTTTCAGGTTGATAACGTTCAAAAGCTTGCATAAGACCAATAATGCCATAACCTTCTAAATCATCTCTTTCGATGAATGAAGGAAGATTGTATATAAACCGTCCTAGGGCAATTTTAACCAAATAAAGATAATGATTAATAAGCCTTTCGCGATACTCAGCATCTCCGGTTTGTAAATATAATTTCCATAACTCTTCTACATTTTCTTCTTTTCTTATGGTAATCATTCCCCCAATGCTCTCCTTTATGCATAACCAGATGATTTTAATTCAATCCCGGTTGCCCTTACTTGGGAATTTATCCATAATAATTTTATACAAAAGAGAATTCTTTATTGGGCACCGTTTTCTCCTTGATGCCTTAGCTCTGGCGTTTGAAATACTTTATCGAGAACTACTGCTGCCATACCAATAGCAGCCGCTTCTTCTCCAACCTCAGCTAAAACTATACGCACATCTTTGGTATTATAACTTAATGCCTGTCTCCTCACCATTCCCTCTATTGGATTCAAAATATAATCTCCAAATGACAACAAATCACCAGTTAATATCACTATTTCAGGATTTAAAAGGTTTATCGCATTGGCAATTGCCTCTCCAATAAACCTTCCAGCTTCCTCAATAATCTGTAAAGATAGCTTATCACCATCTTCGGCTGCTTGTGAAATCATATTAATGTCTATTTTGGATATATCACCATGGCTAACCTTCGATAAGCTGGAAGTCGCACCTGACTTTATAGCCTCTTGGAGTTTTCTAGTGATCGCTCTTGATGACGCAATCGCCTCTAAACAACCACGACTACCGCAATTACAATAGGGGCCATTCTCAAGTATCATCATGTGTCCCAATTCCCCCGCTGAACCCCTGCTCCCACGAAAAAGCTTTCCTTCGCTCATCATTCCAGCCCCGATTCCCGAAGAAAGTTCCACCATTAAAATATCATTTTTCATTTTACCGGCTCCTAAATGTTTTTCTGCAATTAGCCGACAGCGGGTATCGCTTTCAAGGAAGGATGGATAACCAAACTCGCTTTCCATAATGTCTTTTATTGGAACATTTTCCCAGCCTTTCATCTGAGTGGTTAATATTGATATTCCTGTATTTTCATTAACAATCCCCGGATCAGCAATCCCTATACCCAGGACTGGTGCAATTTTTACTGGTGGTGACTCGATAATTTCATGTAAAATATCTTTCATAATTTTTATAATTTCGTCTTTACCTGAGTAATTTGGAATAATCCGGCGGGATCGATAGCATATTCCCAGCTTAAGATCAGCCCCAAGTCCTAAAATTCGATTGGAATTAAAATCTAAAGTTACTACTCGACCAGCGTCTCGGTTAATATCTAACAGTACTTTCCTCCGTCCTCTTTTGGAACTTTCATATCCGATTTCCTTAATTATGCCTTCTTTCAAAAGCTCCTTCGTAACATCTGTAATACTGGCTGGTCTCATCCCGGTTAACTTGTTCAGTGCAATTCTGGAAATTGGTCCATCGGTTCGAACTAAATTTTTTACCAAAGATTTATAATAACTTCTTACGCTATTGTTTTTTTTCCTGGGCACAAAGCTCATCTCCCAAAAAATCCATACTTATCAAATTCTAACATAAAATTTACTTATGTTCCTTTTATTCATCCCTTATGCTCTTTTTTGATTTTAATCGTATTTTCTGCTGCCTTTTTATTATGGATAATATTTTTCAAGTTGTTATTAAAATTACAAAAATTGGGAATCCTTCTTCCTTCCTTGGAACTTTCATCAGACATTCAAAGTTTATTTCTAAATTATGAATGTCTATCTCTCTATAAAAAAGAATAAATGGGTCTGAATTACCTTAACAGTTTATGTGTTGTTTTTACAACATTCTTGTTGATACCATCGAAAAACCTCTTCTATTCCTTTGTTCAGGGGAATGGTTGTTTCCCAACCTAAAAGCTCTCTTGCTTGTCTGGAGAAAAGAGCGATACGTTCGATTTCTCCTTTTCGGTCTTGGTCGTATATAATCGAGATTTTTTGGTTAGCAACTTTCTGAAGCAGGTCAATTAATTGGTTAACACTGGTTTCGAGCCCGGTTCCAAGATTATAAATATTAGCTGAAGAGTTTAGCGCCAGCAAATTTGCCGAAGCAATATCGTGAACTGAAACGTAATCCCTTGTTTTACTACCATCCCCAAAAACAATACAAGGATCGCCTTTGAGGATATTATTACAAAAAATGGAAATGACACCCGCCTCACCCTGAGGGTCTTGGCGAGGACCATATACATTTCCGTAGCGGAGGATTATTCTTTCCAAATCCCAAACTTGGAAATAATATTCTAAGTATTGTTCAACTGATAATTTGGCAATTCCATAGGGCGAAAGAGGTTTGGTTGGAGCTTTTTCATCCACCGGAATTTGCTTCGGAATCCCATAGATTGCTCCCCCCGATGAGGCAAAAATAAATTTTTTGACTCCATATTTTCGGCACAGCTCAAAAAGGTTAAGACTTCCAATAATATTTACTTCAGCATCAAAAACTGGTTCATCCATTGATCTTCTAAGATTAATTTGAGCTGCATGATGATTCACCACTTCAAAAGCATGTTTTTGAAAAACTAATTCTAATTCTTTCCAAGAACAAATGTCGATTGGATAAAATACTGCTGCCTGATTAAGGTTGGATTTTTTTCCCGTAGAAAGGTTATCAACCACAACCACTTGATGTCCTTCTTGAAGATAAGCGTCTACTATGTGCGATCCTATAAAACCAGCTCCTCCGGTAACTAATATTTGCATGACTTTCTCCTTTTTGATTTTGGTTAAGAAATCATAATACTATACTAAAGTAATATTATTTTACTTTGAATTAAATATAAAAATCAAAAGGGAGAAAAAGTGTTTAACAAAAAAAATTGATCATATCTTGTTATAATACCTTAAGTATCCTAACGAGGAGGTATTCTATGAAAAAATATCAGATAGCAGTAATACCTGGAGATGGCACAGGTCCAGAAGTTGTCCGGGAAGGATTAAAAGTATTGCAAGTTACCTCGAAAAAATATAACTTTTCCCATGAAACAACTTTCTTCCCCTTTGGTGGTGACCATTATAAAAAGACCGGTGAAACCCTTTCTGCTTCGCATGTTGAAGAACTAAAAAAGTATGATGCAATTTTCTTAGGTGCAATTGGTCATCCTGACGTAAAACCAGGAATTTTAGAACAGGGGATACTTCTCAAGCTTCGTTTTTCACTCGACCAATACATCAATTTACGGCCGGTAAAACTTTATCCCAATGTTGATACTCCTTTAAAGGATAAAAAACCTGAAGACATTGACTTTGTAGTGGTCAGAGAAAATACCGAGGGTCTCTATGCAGGAGTTGGGGGCTTTTTACGAAAAGGAACAGCTGATGAAGTAGCTGTTCAGGAGTCAATAAATACTCGCAAGGGCGTTGAACGCTGTCTGCGGTATGCTTTCGAATACACCCAAAAGCGAAACAAAAGAAAAAAGCTTACTCTTTGTGGAAAAACTAACGTTTTAACTTATGCCTTTGATTTGTGGGAAAGAACATTCTATGAAATTGCGGCTGATTATCCTGATGTTAAAACTGATTATGCTCATGTTGATGCTACTACCATGTGGATGGTAAAAAATCCAGAGTGGTTTGACGTTATCGTCACTGATAATTTGTTTGGTGACATCATTACTGATCTCGGTGCAATGATTCAGGGCGGAATGGGGGTAGCTGCTGGAGGAAATGTAAATCCCTCGGGAGTTTCAATGTTTGAACCTATCGGCGGATCGGCACCAAAATATACTAATTTAAATATAATTAATCCCTTAGCGGCAATCTGTGCAGTTCAAATGATGCTTGACGTCTTAGGTGAGGTCAACGCTGCTCATGGCTTAGAAAAAGCGGTTATTTCTTCTCTACAAAGTGGAAAAATAAAGAGCATGAGTGCTGGAAAAATGGGTCTATCAACTCAAGAAGTGGGCGATTTAGTTGCTTCTTTAGTTTAAGCAGAACTCGCGTCAGCGAGTGCTAAGTTTTTTTAGGGTATTTTTTAAGAGAGCAGCGGTTTTACTCTAAGGGGGAACCGCCTTCCTGAGATGGAATGTTGGAACTAGATGCAGGAGTCTCGCTAGCCGGGGACAAGGAGGTTCCTCCTTCGCTCCCCGGAACCCCGCCTGAAGTAATGCCGGGTGAACTTATTACGACCCCCTGACCAGATTTTATTGTTGGTTTTTGTTTAATATCAGCAATAAAACCCTGAACTTCCATTTCAACCATGGCAATACTGTTAGTTTTATTGAGTGCTTCTTCGATTTTAGATGCAATTCTCTGTGGGTCTATTCCTTCCAGCCTGGCTCGCTCAATTATTTTAGTTAGGCTATTGAGGTCTTTCGATTGATTGCTTTTTTGGGCAAACTGGTTGACAATTACTCCTGCTTGTTGGGGTTGTACTCCCATTTCTATCAACGCAGTAAGAGAATCAACAATTTTTTTAGCATTTTTATCTTCTTTGGCAACACTTTGCTGAAGAGCGCTTTTAACCAAATCGGTCGGCACAGAATGCTCTATTGAAGAAGCTATATTATTGAGAGTTTCTTCATCGTTAATCCCTGGAACGTTTATCTCTTCCAAAATTGCCTGGGCTTCCAAAAGAGAATCTTTTTTCTTTTCGAGACTTTTAACAATATTATAAGGGCGTACTTTTTTATGTAATCCTTCTTTTAGTTTTAAAACTAAGATATCTGTTGCCAGCCCTTTTTGCTGAAGTTCATTGACTAATTCTCCAACCCGGTCTAACAAATATTCTTGATCCTCAAGGGGATAATTTTCAGATTTTGTTATTAACGAAGAAACCTCATCTTGAGTAAAGGCTGTGGTATTTAAAAGCAGAATAATTAAAATGAAAAAGGCGAAATAAAACCAACGTTTCATTTCTACCCGCCATTAACAACCAAAACAGAATTAACCCCTCCAAATCCGTCTTCTATTCGCCGATAAGAATCTGGGTCCGGAATCCACTCTTCACCATCAATTACAAAAGAATACTGATATTTTCCGGGTTTCACCTTCAGGGTTATAACCCAAGAATTACCGTCTTTTTTTTCCATTTGTAATGTATTCCAATCACTAAAATCACCGGCTACCGCAACAGTTTTTGGATTTTCACTCAAGGCATAAAACTTTAACTCAACTCGCCGGTATCCAGAAAGTCCTGATATGTTAAACTGGGGAAATAGGGGAAGGTCGGTGAAAAAAACCAAGGTTAAAAACACCAGTGATAAAGAAACGATTGCTAATTTCTTAAAATTAACCAACCAACATCCCCTTTGTTGTTTTGTCTCTATTCTATCCATTACCCGAAAAGAAAAATCGCTCGGAACCGTTGTTTGAGGAAGCTGTTCTAAATAATGAATTAATTTTTCTTCTTTCCTATCCATACTAATCGCCTCAACAATATATACGGAACAAACTCTCCAATGTTTCAATCCAGGTTAACAATCGAATTTCCTAAAATCCTTTCTAATCATCGACATTTACAGTTATTCTAAAAATTCACCCAGTTCGTCTTGAAGCTTTTTTCTTGCTCGGTGTAAATAAGTTTTAACCGTTCCTACTGGAAGGCCAGTAACTGTAGAAATTTCATCATAGGATAATCCTTCTAAATGTCGGAGTATGATTACTTCTCGAAACTTTATTGGTAGATCTCTGATTGCTTTCTCTAAACCCGATCTTAATTCTTGATTGAGCAATACATCATCCGGGTTATGAAAGGAGTCTTGAGGAATAAAATCCTCTAATTCGCTTTCTTCCTCATCCCCAATAGGAGCGGAAAGAGAAAAGAAAAAAATCTTTTTTTTCCGAAAAAAATCGCGGCAGACATTCAAAGCAATCCGGTATATCCAGGTTGAAAATTCATATGAGTCATCGTACTTATTTAAAGCAGAAAAAGCCTTTACAAAGGTATCTTGAGCCAAATCTTCAGCATCAGGCTTCGAACGAACCATACGGAAAATATAATTAAAAATTGGTCTTTCATATTTTCTTACTAAAAAACAAAAAAAATCCCGATTTCCGTTCAGGACTTCAATAATGATCTCCCGATCGGTTTTCTCCACCATTTTATCTTAAAGAACCGCATCTTTAAGCAGTTCAATGCGGTATTGAGCATTACTTATTAAAGATGTTCCATCTGCCCATTTTGCTCCCGGGTATTTCCGAATAATGTCCAGATAGACTTGATAAGCTTCCGAATAGCGGCCCAACTTTTCCAAACAAAGACCCTTGTTAAACATTGAAGCCGGCGCTATGAGAATACCATTGTACCAAGTTCCGGTTGGATACTGGACTATTGATTTATCAAATGCTTCTAAGGCTTGTTGATAATCATCACGTCGATACCATGATGCTCCTTCAAAATATTGAGCATCATCAGCAAATTCATCGTTTGGGTATTTTTGAACATATTCAGCAAAGAGAGAAGCAGCTTTGTAAAAAAGCTCTAATTTATAGAAACAATGAGCTAAACCATAGATTGACTTTTTCTCAATTTCACCGCCAAAAACTCTTGCTTGATCATAGGCAACCGACGCATTTGAATAGGATTCTAATATGTAATAACAATCACCCATTTCATAATAAGCAACTCCAACAAACTCGCTTTGCGGATAATTCTGGATAAGGTTTTTATATTCATTTATTGAATCCCACCACTGGTTCAAACCCTGGCCTAGGCACCGAGCCAACAGATATTGCCCATCGTCAGCAAATTCATTATCAGGATAACTCTTAACCATATCTTTCAAAATAGACAACGATGTCTGATAATCTCCTAAATAATATGCCGAGGCCCCTTTAATAAATAAAACGTTGGGAATGAGATTGCTGCCGGTAAATTCTTTTATATATTTCTCGGAATCAAGAAAGCTCTTTTCATAAAAACCAAGCTGATAGATTGATACAAGATACTCGTAATCATTGTTATCAGAAGATAAAGACAAAGTCACACTCCCATCGGATGAGATGGGAACTTCATTCCCCTTTACCACAGTAACCTTGACCAGGGCACCAGTATACCCTTCAAAAGAAAAAAAGACATATTGTGCTCCCGAGGAAACGTTTTCTAAAAGAAAATCTCCGGCGTCGTTGGTAAAGGCAACTTGATCACCCGCTTCCACGCGTACGCCTTGCAGAGGACCATTATCTCCAAAAACTCGTCCGCGAATGGCACCTTTATCTCCGATATTCATCGACATACAACCTGTAATAACTACAAAAATTAATACGCTTAATATACTCAGGAGAAAGGGCTGGCTTTTTTTCATTGAGTTCCTCCCCCTATTTTCTTTAACTCTTTTTCTGTCCACCGATAATAGCTACTATCTTGGTTCGTGTTATCAAGAATATATGTAAAATGTTTTTTAGCTTTTTCTTTGTCTTGTCTCTCGAGATAGTTCATTGCTAGATAATAACGGGCATCAATATAATCTGGGTATTTATTCACTAAATCGAGCAAAATCTCTTCAGCGTCTTCTCTTTCCCCTATTTTATAATATACGTAACCAAGATGCAGTAGGTACTGAGGGTTTTCTAAAGAAATTTCCAAAGCTTTTTGTAGAGCCTCAATGGCTTTCTTCCACTCATTTATTCCCGGTGCTAGGCTCCTATTTTCATAAATATAAGCCAACCGAAACCAGGCGTTGTCATCATCAGGATTAAGATTTAAATACTCTTGGAAAGCCTTCACAGCCTTGCCGGAAATTCGGTAAGCTTGTGACCATTTTTCTTTTTCTAATAGGATGAGACCCATTTCGAAATAGGCATCGTGAGGACGTATGCCTTGTTCAGCAGCTTGCTCATACAAACGATAAGCAGAATCCGTGTCACCTTGTTGACGAGCTTTTTGGGCTTGAATAAATAAATCAGTTTCCTGGGCGATTGCTAACCCAGATATAAATAAAACCAAAGCTAAGCATACTACCAAGACCGAGTTAATTATCCCAATCTTTCTCAACAATACATTCCTCACTTTCTTTCGATGCCTAAAAATAAAAATAATCCCATTGAACCAAAAATTATGTTAGGCATCCAAGCAGCTAACCAGGGTTCCATGATACCACCCCGTCCCAATGAACGAAATATTGATAACATCATATAAAAAACAAAAGCTAAGATAACGGTCACTATAACACCTAGTGCTCTTGTATCTCGGCCTCTTTGGATACCGAAAGGCAGTCCAATCATAATAAACATTAAAGCTGAAAAAGGAAGAGAATATTTCAAAAAATAAGCAGTTTCGAATTCATCAACTTGGGCTCCCGATTGCTTCAATATTTCAATCTGTTTGCGTAGCTCTCTGGTTGACATTTCCTCAGGAGCCCGTTGGTTTTCAAAAAACTCCTGCAGCTCTTCCTTCATATCAATCTCCATCTCATTGAATTCTATTTCCTGCAGAAGATATCCGGTATCATTATATCGATGAACTACTCCCTCTTTCAACAACCAACGATCTTCCAGCCAAAAAGCACTTTGGGAAGTGATAACATCCGGAAACTCTTTTTGATCCTTTAAATCATAAATAATCACTTTTTTCATTTCCCAGGTTTCATTGTCCAATTCATTCACATAAAAATATCGGTTTTCAGCATCTCTAAAAAAAACATTTTGCTGGATTTTCGGGGGTCCTTTTTTATAAACATACTCACGCATTAGCACCTGTGCTTTATGATTCGACTCAGGAACTATGATATCATTAAAGTAATAAGAACCAATACTAACTAAAATCGAGACTATCAAATAGGGAAGCAGTATCCTTTTCAAACTAACACCGCATGCTTCAATGGCTACCATCTCGCTTTCTCTCCCCAGTCTTCCTAAATGAAGTTCAGAAGCTAAAAGATAAGAGATCGGAAAAGTAAGTACCATTTGGGCGGGGATATACAATAACAATATTTCTAATGTAATTAAGAGAGGAACTTGTTTATTGACAAAAAAGTCAGCAAGTTCAAACAAAATTCCCACCAACATAACAATGGTTACTGCACCTACCCAGGTAAACATGCCAGTTAGGCTTTCGCGGGCTATATAGCGATCCATAATTTTAATCATCAGTTATTTTGCCACCTATTTCGATTGGATTTAAGGTAGTAACCTTGTATGGTCAGATCATCAACTTTCCTTGCAGATTGATTGATTTAACAATGTGTGGACCACAATCTCCCATGGTAAAATGGAATGAAAATATATACAATTTCTAAACAGAACACTATAATAAACAACGTATTCCAAACGCTGGACAAGTAATTTTCCCAGCAACTTATTGTAGCTTTTTTAAAGAAATTTGTCAGCAAAAAGGCGTTAACCTAATAGCTCCTAATACTCTTAGCCCTTCTTTCTGGTTCCTTTTTATTTTATTCTTTATTGCTGAATATCGTTTTTTAACCATGCTCAATCTTTTTAATGGACAACATAACATCTAAGGAGGGATATTATGAAGAATCTTTGGATTTTACTCTTAATTTTCTTTCTAATCCTATCATCAGGATGTCAAGGAAACTCCTCTTCCTATGATCAAGAAAATCAAATTATTTTTTTTGAATATTGGGAAGAATTTTCCTCTGAAGTGTTAAGTGGAGTAGGGTCACCTCCGTTGATGATTGATTTTCCTACTTACCGGTATGAGGCTCCGAGCAATAGTTTGATTAGTTATTTAGGCATTTTTGGCTCCCTACCAGAGAACATAAATCCTTTTGAGGTTCCAATTATTTTAGGAAATGGTTTTACTTTAAACGGAGATGCCGGAAGTGGCGCTACCAGTAGTTTAAAAGGCATTGGTGATCTCCCTTATTATCCTGGCCCTCCAACCCCTTATTTTCTTGCTGATTGGAATGAAAAAGGATCAATACACATTAAACCACTGTATATGATTTCTTTTATGGATGTTTCGCTAAAAAACCCGCTACCACCCGAAGGGGCGTGGGTTGACCCTGGAAATACCCTCACTTTTACTAATGAAGAAATTCAAGCAACAGCAATTTCAACCATCCGTTATACCTATAAACTAACCCTAAAAAATTATCTCGTCTTACGTGATCATTGCTTAAACTCTTCTTGGTAAACCTCTATCGATAATAAACTATTCCGGCTAATCCGGCTAAAATCAGCATAAAAATTGGATCGATTATATTTTTCCAAACCAGGATAAAGGAAACCACACTTAAACCGACAGCAAACCAGTCTATGATTCCATTTTGAGCAATCGAATAACCAGCTAATGACATAAGTGCTATGACCGAAGGCCGAAGTCCTTTCATTATTTTCTGAACTTTATCATTACCTTCAAACGCACTTAAAAACTTAGAAATAAATAAAATAAAACCAATTGATGGGAGACAAAAGCTTCCGGTAGCAATCGCTGCACCAAATACTCCTCCGATTCTATATCCAACAAAAGTAGCAGAATTAATAGCAATTGGACCTGGGGTAAGCTCGGATAGTGTAACTAAATCCAGAAATTGGGTGGTGGTTAACCATTGATAAGTATCAACAATTTCTTTCTGGATCAAAGGAAGAACGGCAATCCCTCCTCCAAAAGCTAAAAAGCCGATACGAACAAAAGCTAAAAAAAGATGAAAGTAAATCAAGATTTCCTCACTAAACCGGTTAGCGCTCCAATTAAAATAATCCAAAAGGGATGAAAATCAAAGACCAAGACCAAAACAAAAAGGACGCCGGACAAGATAAGATCGAAACGTTGCTTGAGCGCTCTTTTGGCAATAGAAAAAATTCCAGTCGCAATCAATGCGACAATAGCTGGGACCGCTCCTCGAAAAAATTTTTGCACGAGAACCAAATCACCAAAATGAAATAATATGGTTGCCGCCATAATCATGACTGTGAACGACGGAAGCACCGAGCCTAAAATAGCTACCAATAGCCCTGGAAAACCAGCCAGCCGGTTCCCAACTAAACCAGCCGTATTAATAGCAATAGCTCCTGGGAAGCTTTGGGCTATCGATAAAATGTTAATAAAATCTTCATCATTCATGAGTCGCTTCTTTTGAACCAGTTCCCTCTGTATTAAAGGAACCATAGCATATCCCCCTCCCCAGGTAAAAGCTCCAATTTGGAAGAAACTTAAAAAAAGAATCCTAAGGATTCCCTTTTTTCGCTTTATTAAAACATCCATGACCTTCTCCGCAAAAATATTGAAAGTATGATACCATTAATACCGGCTATGGAAAAGGAAATTCATAAGTATTTGACAATTGAAAAAGAAAGCATCTCTGAGTTGGTGGTTGATCGGTCAAGATTTATAGCCCATAGTTTTTCAGTAACCTATCAAGAAATGGTTCGTGAAAAAATACTCCAAATTCAATCTCTTTATCCCGATGCCAGCCACTGGTGTTACGCTTGGCGCCTTGGTCACAACCCACCACTTGAGTTTTCTACCGATGCTGGTGAACCACATGGAACTGCCGGTCGTCCAATTCTGGGATCGATTTTACGCAGCAACCTTACCAATCTTCTGGTTATTGTCACTCGATATTTTGGTGGAAAAAAGTTAGGAGTTCGAGGCCTTATCAATGCCTATCAGCAAGCTGCTGAGATGGTTTTAGAAAGCTCCGGCATTATAGAAAAGGAACTTACGGCTGAATTCGTTCTTACAATTAATCCGACCAGTTTTCAGCTGATGGTAAACCAGCTTATTTATTTCTGTCGGAGCAAAAAATATCTTGAGTTAAACCCCAACCTCGGTAAAATTCGATTTCGAGTTCCCTTGCACAGACTCCATGAAACCTTTGCTTTTCTTGAATTAAAAAAGAAAGAGGAATTCCTGCTTAATTGGGAACGTTGCGACAATCAATAATTAAATAATAGAAAAACCACAAAAATTCAGCTACTTATTATCGGATGCAATGGTTTGATTTGGAGAAAAAACCATCAAAACCTTTAATCCAGGACCTGGAGTTGCATTTTCGAAAAACAGCTTCCATCCAAACTTATCGGCAATTTCGAAAGCCAGAGAAAGACCAACGCCCCACCCCGGCTTTTCAACGGTATTTCGACCTCGAAGAAACCGCTCACCCAATCGAGCTTGGATCTCTGCGGGAATTCCAGGACCATAATCTCTAACGATTATATTTTTTTCGTCAATAGTGATATCAATCTGCTCCATTGAATACTTCAGGGCATTGTCTAACAAAACATCCATTAAAATTTTTAAATGGTCCACTGAAATTTTAAGATGAGGTGATGCATTAATAAAAAGGCGAAATAGTCGCTGAGGGTTTTTTATCTGCCATTGCTCGACAATTGATTTTATCACTAAATCCAGGGCAATATCTGTCATTTCTGTAATATGACCGGTACGACTGAGAGAAAGCAAACTCTCGGTCAATTCTTTCATCTCCTGAGCAGTTTTTTCTATGGCATCGATGGCTTCTTTACGTACCTCTGGATTTTCATCTCCCCACCTTTGTAGCATTTGAATATAACCAATAATTGAACTCAAAGGGGTCCTTAGCTGATGGGAAACATTGGAAACAAACCTTTTCTGAATTAAATATCCTTGTTCAAAGGAATGTAACATTTTGTTGAGTGCTAACTTTAATTCCTCTATTTCATCCAATGTCGAAGCCACTGAAAAGCGGGAGGATAAATTTTCTGAGCTCATTTTATAGAGGGTTCGGTTCAATTCCCGTAAAGGCTTTAACCAGTATTCGGATAAAAAATAACCAACAAATAAAACTAAACCTGCTAAAATTGGTATTAAATACCAGGCAACTATTCGAATTCGCTCTAAAGAACGAATCGAGGTGCTGACATTTTTCCCCAATAAATAATCTCCCCCAGATCGATCAATTGAAACAAAAAGAAAATGCTCCCCGTCTCTCTCGACCAGACCCTCCTTCCATAACTGTGGATCAAGATCCCAGGGGTTTTGTACCACCTTAAGGGTCTGATTGTCCCGCGTCCCAACTAGAAAATCACCAGGAAATGCCCTGCCCCGTGCCATTAAACCATGCATCATCCTCATACCGCCCGCTTGAGAGCGACGGAAAATATCTTCTTCTTCTGAAGTCAATATACTTTTTCGAGAAAAGCCATATAAAATTGAAAAAGCCAATAAAGTTAGAGCAAACAAGCAAATAAAATTGAATAACGTCATGCGAACTGAAAGTTTCATTTTTTGGCTCAGTCCTTCATAAAAGTATAACCAACCCCTCGAACAGTCTTAATCCTTTTCCCCTCGCCACCCAACTTCTTTCTGAGATAATTCATATATACTTCAACAACCCCTGGAGTACCAAAAAAATCCGGTCCCCAGACGTTTTGCAAAATTTTCTCTCGGGAAAGAACAATGCCTACGTTGTGAACCAAAAAAAGGAGTAAATCAAATTCGGTTTTGGTTAAGATAATTTCCCGATTTCCAAGATGAACTTGATAGGATTGGGGATCAATGTGCAAATTTCCAATTTGAAAAGCCACTCTGGTGGTATGTCCAGCCCGTCGTAGTAAAGCATTTATTCGAGCCAAAAGCTCTTCAATTGCAAAAGGCTTAACTAAGTAATCATCCGCACCCGACCGCAACCCCCTCACCCGATCATCAACTTCTCCTCTGGCAGTTAGCATAAGAATGAGAACCGTTTCCGAAAGGAGACGTATCCTTTTGGCAACCTCCCAACCATCAATGTCGGGAAGCATAATATCTAAAATTATCAAATCGGGCTGGAAAGAGTAAAAATCTTCAACTGCCACTTCACCCATACTTGAACGATGAATGAGAAATCCTTCATGTTTAAGTTCTAGCTCTAATAATCGAGAAATCTTCGGATCATCTTCAACAATTAAAATCCGAGCTCCTTTTTTGGGTTTTTCAGCTAGACTTTCCATTTTTCTAACCGAAAAGGTTATCTAAAGTCATCATAATAATAAAGCCAATCATTAAAGCATAAGTAGAAAGACGGGAGTGAACCCCGTGATGGGTTTCAGGTATAACTTCATCGCTGATAACAAATAACATAGCACCACCAGCCAAAGCCATCCCCAAAGGAAGAAACCAATGCATAAAGGTGACCAAAGATATTCCCAAAAGCCCTCCAATCGGCTCAACCAAACCAGTAAGAAGGGCATATCCAAAAGCCACAGCACGATTATATCCCGCACCAACTAGGGATATTGCTACCGCTAGACCCTCGGGAATATTTTGTAGACCAATGGCAGTAGCAACGGTTAGTCCATTAGAAATATTCTGGGTTCCAAAACTAACTCCAACCGCCATACCTTCGGGAAAGTTGTGAATTGTAACCGCCAAAACAAAAAGCCAAATACGACGAAGGTTCGAGCTTGCCCCCTCTCGACCCATTTCAAAATGCTCATGGGGGATGGCTTTATCAACACCATCTAAAAGAAGAGCCCCGATTATAATCCCAATTACAGCAATCCATACCCCGCCAATTGCAATAGCTGGAACTAACAAGCTGAAGGCAGTTGCAGCTAACATCACTCCCGCTGCAAATCCCAAAAGAAGGTCTTTTAAGCGATGAGAAAAATGTTGTTTTCGAAAAAAAAGAACTGGAATGGCTCCAATTCCTGTCGCACAGCCAGCAATAAGGCTAGCAAGAAACCCAAGAGTGATATGATTCAAACCAATCCCTCCCCAGGACTATCCCCCGATATTTAACTTCAATCATTTTATAATATATCATCATATATCTATTCTGAAAATCCATTTGCGGGCTTTATAACTCAAGCTCCTACAAAATTATGTTTCCCTGTAGGGGCGTAATAAATTCCTTTTACATCGATATCTCCCTTTGGCGAAAGGGAGAACGAGAAGGATTCGCTTTCTTTAGAATTCTTTCAAATCCACCCTGCCTTCCATGCTAAGGGGGGAGATTGATTCCTATTTCTAAAATATAGTAACAAGCAAAAAATGGCGTCATCCAGATTGGTGTTTTCCCGCGTGAGGATCTCGTCTTTTGTATTTCTTTATTTTTTAAAAATACTTTAAAGGGATGAGATTCTTACGTCGCAAAATACGCTCCTTAGAATGAAGAAGCGAGTGGATGAGATTGCCACAACGTCCAACTAAGGAACAGTTGAATTCCTCGCAATGACGGTTTTAGATAAGTAGTCATCCTCATCTCATACCACTTGGTGACATGAGAGTCTATCTTCCAAATCTTTTTTTCTATTTTCCTCGCAATGGTTTGGCTTTCCATACGATTAAAAATACAACAATAGCCTTTAAAATATCTCCCCCGATAAAGGGTAGAAATCCGGTTTTTAAGGTATATCCAAATGAAATTTGCGCTTGTACAATGAATTTCATAATCACCCACAAATAAACAAGTCCGGGTATGTATGGTAAACTTACCGCGGCAAAACTCAAAAAAAGTAAATAATAAAAACTTGCTTTTCTTCTTTTTTGTACCATCCAGGAAAACAAAGGAGAAAGAAATAAATAACCCAGGAGGAAACCAAAGGTAGGTTTTAAGATGTAACTGGGGCCACCATAAGGTGGAGTGGCAAATACCGGAACACCCATTAACCCTAATAGAATATAAATCATCCATCCGAAACCATTTTCAAGGGGTGTAAATACAAGAGTTCCCAATACATAAATTCCCGGAAGCAGGCTAAATGGGACGATCGCCGAACCAAATCGAATCAATTGGGTTGTGACCACTGCAATTGCACATAAAAAAGCACTCCTTACGAGAGTACGAGGAGAAAGATTCACCGTGTTTCTCCCCCATCGGACCCGAAGCTCAATTGTATCTGAGTTTTATTATCCGAAGCTATTGAAACTTCGCCCCAGGATAATCGATGTCTTTCTTCCTCGCGAATCACCCAAAGCCCTCCATTTTCATCAATTCTTTCTGCTCGAGCCTGATATCTCTTTCCCTGTTTTTCGTAGGTTACTAAACGTCCCAATACCATGGAACGTTTAGTGTACTCTTCAAGCAGGTGTTGTATTTTGTTATTGTTTATCCAATTACAATACCAAGAAGAAAAAATTGTTAAAAATTCCTGCAAAAATAAATCGGTAGCAATTTCTTTTTTCCCTTCTATGAAAAGAGAAGTTGCTATTTCTCGAAGTTTTTGAGGAAAGTTATCTTTTTTGACGTTTATATTTACACCAACACCGGCAATTACCCATTGTAATCGATCAGATCGAACAGCATTTTCTAATAAAATTCCGGCTATTTTTTTCTCATTCAAATAAACATCGTTAGGCCATTTAAGTTGAGGATGAAAGCCCAGTTTTTCCATGGCCTGTGCCAAGCTTAAACCAAGAATTAAAGCAAGTTGTGGACAATGTTCGGCATTCTTATTCACCGGCCTGAGCAACAAAGAAAAAGTTAAACATTCCCTGGGGACCGAGAGCCAGCGTTTTCCACCCCTGCCCCTCCCAGCGGTTTGTTGATCGGCCACTACCAACAATTCTTTAGTTTCCCCCTGCTCAGCAAATTGACGAGCTAATTGATTTGTCGAATCAACTGTAGAATAATAAAGAATTTGAAAGTTTGGATACGATTTCACCTAATTCACCGCTTTGTAATTTTCGAATTTATTTATAAGCCTGTCTTTATTTTACTGAAAAATTTTGTCCTATTCATTCAAATATACTTACCTTCATACAACCTGGTTTTTTCTCCCCACAACGAAGACAAAAGCAAGCTTTGTAATACCTAAAGTATATCTTTTGTGGTGAAAAAAGGTGGGTTTGTAAGTAATATAAAAGTTGGATGATTGTCATTAGTCGTTTTTCATTGTGCTAAGATCATTCGCTGGCTTTATTTGTCTCGGGTAAAATGGTTGGTTTGGATTTCAATACGGTTTGAAAAAAATTAATCCCACCTACAATCAGTGGAAAATAAAATGTTATTATCCTCCATAAAATTACAAATATTCCGATTCGTTGAACTGCTGTATAGGACACAAAAACCGATGCAATTGATGCCTCAACACCACCACTGGAACCAGGTGTAGGCATTAAAGAAAAAATGTAATTAAGCGGAATTTGTATGCCGATAACTTTAATTGGATGTACCAATATCCCCAGAGACCATAAAACCCAAAAAGCCACCATAAATATTGCTATGTAGCGTAAATTATAAAAAAGAAGATTCCAAGCTAAATATTGAGGTTTTTTAAGAAATAGAATTGAAAATCCTCTACGAAAGTCATCAAAAAATTCCTCAACCCAGGCTCGAACCGCTGCCTCAGAAAACTTTGCCTTTCGGAAGTATCGCTTTACAAAGTTAATCCCCCAATTGGTGAGACAGTACAGAACTTGAGGACGGTATAGAAAGTAAAACAACAAGAACATGATGATCGAGTAGAATATTGCAAAGGTATAGAGCAGCTTAAGAAGAATGCCTTGTAAGGCAACTCGAATATCAAAGAGAAAAATAAAGACAACAATTAAAAGAAGGAGGCTGACTTGATAGAGGATACCACAGACTACTACTAAGCTTCCGGCTTCACCCCAGGTAAGGCCCGAACGGCCAAGAACATACATTTGGGCAGGGCCTCCGCCTATCATAAATGGTGTAATTGAAGACATAAAATATGCCGAAAGAACTGATCGGAGAGAATCACGAAAAAGTATGGCTTTCCCCCATGCTCGAACTGTTATAAAAATTCTTAGTGCATCAAAAATCCAGGCTCCTATCATGCAAAGCGCACCGGCAATCAGGGGTATTATTTTAAACGACAAGTCTGGCACGGTAGTTTCTCGATAGGAAAAATATGAAAAAATAAAAACCATCGTTCCTAAACTTATAACAATTGAGTAGCAGATTTTTTTGGTTATTTTATTCTTTTCAAAGGTCGGTTTGACTTTCACCTTATTTTCCTTTTTTATAGAACAAATACCCACTAATTAAAATTCTTAATCGTTCTTTTCTTCCCTTGGTAATTGAGAACAATATTTTTCAACCGTAGGTTTTTTCGTACCGGTAATGATTCGAAAAAAAGCATATCCTCCTAGAAAGAGTGGAAAATAAAATGTAGCAATTCGCCATAATAAAATATACATCCCTACCCTTTGGGGTCCAGCGAAACGAAGAAAAACTGAAGTCACTGTGAGCTCTACCCCACCACTAGCTCCCGGAGTAGGAATAAAACCAAATATATAGTACAGTGGAATTTGGGCGCTGATAACTCTTAAATAGGGAGAATTCACCCCTAAGGCCTTAAGAATGCAAAACCCTACTGAGAAAAATAGTATAAAATAAATAATGTAACAGCCAAGATTCCAAGCTAAATATTGAGGTTTTTTAAGAAATAGAATTGAAAATCCTCTACGAAAGTCATCAAAAAATTCCTCAACCCAGGCTCGAACCGCTGCCTCAGAAAACTTTGCCTTTCGGAAGTATCGCTTTACAAAGTTAATCCCCCAATTGGTGAGACAGTACAGAACTTGAGGACGGTATAGAAAGTAAAACAACAAGAACATGATGATCGAGTAGAATATTGCAAAGGTATAGAGCAGCTTAAGAAGAATGCCTTGTAAGGCAACTCGAATATCAAAGAGAAAAATAAAGACAACAATTAAAAGAAGGAGGCTGACTTGATAGAGGATACCACAGACTACTACTAAGCTTCCGGCTTCACCCCAGGTAAGGCCCGAACGGCCAAGAACATACATTTGGGCAGGCGTACCCCCGGTAGCCGATGGAGTAATAGTTGACATAAAATACCCGGAAAGGACTGTTTTTAGTGCCTGTCCAAAAGTAATTGTCTTGTTCCAAGCTCTCGAGCTGAGATACACTCGCACAGCGTCAACAATCCAGGCCAATATTAGAAATATGATCCCACATACTAACCATTCCACGCGAAAAACCGACAGGTCAATTGAAATCCCTCGAAAGGAAATAATCGAGAAAATAAAAATTGTAGTCCCTAAGCTGATTAAAATAGATAAGATAATCTGTTTTCTAAGCTTACTAGGTTCATACTGTTCGTGTTCATACATCAAGCCGCTTCTTCTCTTATGGTTTTCCATATCAGCATAAGTCCTCGTTTTTTATAGTAGTATCAAACAGTTAAAATAAATTTTTAAGTTTCCCTTTTGGCACCGGTGGAATAAAAGTTTATTCATAATCGATGCCCTCAACACCTCTCCTTAGCAAAAGAGATGCGCTTTTTTGGTGTTTTTATGTCTTAAATTGTTTTCACTTTTCACTTATTTTGCTTTAGCTATCAGTGAATTTCCTACATAGAACAGAACGATTATACAACAAATTCGAAAAAGGTATATTATCATAAAACTCGTGGTTTCTTTTTTTAAAAAGGGCTTTTAAAGCATCCATATTATTATTGAAAACAAACTACAAACCAAAACTCCTACATAAGTAGAAAACCGAATGACGATGAGAGCTTCATCAATGCGCGCCGGAATCAGTTCTATAAGTGGCTCTCCTAAAAATGGGTATTCTTCGCGTTTGCCCCCATAATAATTAGCGCCTCCTAATTGAACACCTAAGGCACCGGCCAAAGCGCTTTCGGGCCAACCGGCATTTGGGCTCGGATGCTTTCTTGCGTCACGCAAGGAATATTGGAAAACCCCCTTCCAAAATTTACCCAAAATCATGGCGGAAATCCCAATCATAACAACACTGAGCCGAGAGGGGATAATGTTCATCAAATCATCAAATCGAGCAGAAGCAAAACCAAAAAAGTAATACCGGGAATTTTTATATCCCAGCATTGAATCCAAAGTATTAGAAATTTTATAAATTAATCCACCCAAAGCACCAAAAAGAGCGGTGTAAAATAGCGGAGCTAGAATTCCGTCACTAAAGCTTTCGGCAAGCGATTCTATCCCGGCACGAACTATTTCTTTCTCGGAAAAATGTTCGGTATCTCTCCCCACCAAGTGCTTTAATCTCTGACGAGCTCCCTCAATATTGTCTTGCTCCAATGCTAGCTTCACATTGTTTACTCTTTTTATTAATGTCCGATATGCTGTAAAGCTAAAAATTAAATATATTTCTAACGCCCAGAAGGCTAACGAAAGGTATTGCCTCAACCATCGGCTAAGAAAATAATACAGTATCCCCATCCCTCCAGCCATGAGAATAACCAATATAAAACCCATAAAAAATTCACGTTTAAAGTTTCTTTTCTTCGGAAAAAGCAACCTTTCCAGGCTATTGATTATCTTGCCGATAAGAACTACTGGATGCCATTTTCCCTGAGGATCTCCAAATAATCCATCAAGAGCAAAGCCGCATATTAATCGAATTGCATTCAGCATCATAAATCCTCATGGTTAATAATCCCCGTTACTTGGAAAAATCCCGAATCATCACGAACTTTTATTATCACTCCGGGGTTCAGTAATAAATGAAAACTATTTTCAAATGTCATCCCGGTTAGAAGAACCAACAAACATCGAATAACACCAGCATGGGTTACAACTAAATAGTTACCGTTGTTTTTATCTTGAAGTGTTTGCCAAAACCTTTTTACTCTAAGCAAAACATCTGCAAAGCTTTCTCCCAGTGGGGGGGTAAATTCCAAAGGGCTTTCCTTCCACTTTTTGATTTGATTGGGAAATTCTTGCTCAAGTAGTTCCCAGTTCTTTCCCTCCCACTCGCCAAAAGATCTTTCTTTAATGTCCTCGGTGTATTGAATCGAATAATTAGAATTTACAACTATCTGAGCTGTCTGTCGTGTCCGGATGAGGGGGCTTGACCAAATTTCCAAATACTCATAATTTTTTAGAATTTCTTTTGCCGCTTTTATCCTTTTCTCACCTTTTTTGGTAAGTGGGAGGTCGCTCCAACCAGCGAAGTAATGGTTCTCAGTCGCATCGGTATCTCCATGTCTTAAAAAAATAATTTCCTTCATAAATTCATCACCCTTGCTCCTCCGGAAATGACTTTATTATAAAAAACGTCTGCTTTTTCATTTCTCAAGGCTTCCTTTACTCGTTGAAGCATTTTCTTCGGAGGATATACCCGAGTATCAAAAAGTATCCCAAAAGCCTTTCCTGTATGGGCTCGGTTTATGCCTAATCCACCGATAGAAGAACAGATTTCAATTAGTTTTTCATAAATAGGTTCTGGAAAAAATGACTGAGCAATCCAACTGCTCAGAGTCGCTGCTCTCCCCAAAAGGGATAAATCGTTTTCCTCTAGACCCCGCTGAGCATAACCAAAAGCCTCTGAGAGATCCTTTTGGTACTTTTCCCATTGAGCTCTCATTCTCCTACGGTCCACCGAGAGAGTATCGAGAACACCGGGCAATTCTACGCCTACTACTCCCAAATATCTAGGAACTGGAAAACGTACCAGAATTGATCCATCCAGGTGGTCAAAAATACACATTTTTGAAAAAACAATACCATCCGAAGGTTCGATCTTTAAAGCAATCCGAGCAATGTCCTCTTCATACAAATCCCGCTCCACAAGAAGTGCCAAAGCTGCTATAAGTGCAGCAATGTCCGCAGTACTTGAAGCATATCCTTTTCCTTCTGGAATTGAGCGGCACCTTCGAAACACAATTTTTCCCGCTATTCTACTCAATCCCCATTCTTGAAGAATTAGCTCCATGGCACGTTTGCTCTTCCAAAGCTCTTGCATGTGTTCCCTGCTTTTTGGATCAACCCTTTCAACCAAATCAACTTCTATTTCTGAGAAACGGTCAATGGTCAAAGATATGAGTACTTCCTTGCCTTCCCAGGTTCCTTGAACTAATTCTCCCATACTACCCGGACACCATGCGCGTTTCATTCCTGTTTATATCCTCCCTAAATATAAAAAAAGGGTTTCAACAAGCTCTATAATTGCTCCTACAGCATCACCACTAAGTCCCCGAAAACCTCTTTCCATCATTTTACTGAATAACCATCCAACAAAAAAAATCAAGGCTGCTTTGAAAGGATGGTAATGCCATCCCAAAAACCAGGGAAACAGCATTATAATCCCAAGCCAAGTCCCCATTACCCACCTTGGGATCTGACCAATAAATTCTTCTCCAAGACTCTTTTTCTCTTGACGAAAGGGATGGAAAAGCCCTCCAATTATTAAAGCAGCGGTTCTTCCTGCCATTGGGGCAATGATTAAATAAATTGGTAGAAAATTTCCCCCCAGTACTATTACCTTAAAGCTTAATAATAGAAATATTCCAGTTACACCAAAAGTTCCAAGATGACTATCTTTGAGAATTTCTCGCCTTCTTTTCAGGTCCTGAGTTGAAAAAAGCGCATCACAAACATCAGCCCATCCATCAAGATGCAATCCTCGAGTTAAAACTAATGAGGTAGCGACTAACACCAAAGCGATTAACCAATTCCCAGCGTTGACAAACCGAAGGAGATAATATAATCCATAGCTGAATGCTCCTACTAACCCTCCAACAATAGGGAAAAAAACAGCTGCTCGGGAAAGATCTCCGTTTTGATAATTGAATTTTGGGACCGGAATGCAAGTTAAAAAACTCATGGCAACAAACCAATAATGCCAAATCTTTGGTTTAATCGCGGAACGGCTAGATTCCATTATATCTCTCCCTTTATCTTCACTGGAATGCCGGCAACTACTAAGTAGACCTGGTTAACTTTAGTTGCCAACCATTGGTTAACGCGACCTTGGAGATCACGAAAGGTTCTCGCCAGAGGGTATTCAGGCACAATCCCCATTCCCGTCTCATTGCTCACCATTAAAAAGTAAAAACCCTCTCGTTGTTGTTTTTCAAAAAGATAAATGAATTCATTAAGAAGTTGGTGATAGGCTGCTTCTTCTTTGTCTTCTCGTAATAACAGATTGTTAACCAGAAATGTAACGCAATCCAGCAATATTGCCTTTCCAGTCCAGTTTTCATCGATATGACTGAAACCATAGGGAGTCTCTCTGGTTAACCACGATTGAGGACGAGAATTCCGATGCTTTTGAACTCTTTCCTTCATTTCCATATCGGTAACCACTCCGGTTGCTAAATAAATTACTGGTAAGCCACTATCTCGAGCCATTTGATGCGCAAGAGAACTTTTGCCGCTCCGGGCTCCTCCCAAGATCAGAACTGTTTTTTTATAAGGTTCGGGCATATTCATTTATCACCTGAATTAATTTTATATTCTCTTCGTGAGTCCGAACTGAAAACCGGAAAAAATCATTAGACATTCCCCAAAAATCACCCAAAAAGCGCACAATGAGCTTTTGGTTTTGAAGGAAAGAATAGAAGCAACTTGTCTGGGCTTTGATTCTTACCGTATAAAAATTTACTACTGAAGGTTGAAGTTCAAAAAGGTTAAAGAGTTTCCCTAGGCTCTCTTCAATATATCGTTTTTCATTACGTAGTTCCTGCAACGTAAGGGAATGAAATTCACCAAGATCGATACTGACAAGCAAATCTAAAGTTACAGCCAAAAGCGTATTTATACTCCAGGGTTCAAGAGCCATTTTCCACTCCTCAACCAATGATGGGTTAGCCACTATAAAGCCTCCCCTCAATCCAGCTAAGGAATAATATTTTGTAAGAGAGCGGATGATGATTAAGGTTTGGTCCTCACCGTTCAATTGTGGTAAAAAAGAAGTTTTTTCCTGAATAAACTCTTGAAATGCTTCATCAACCAACAATGCAACCTTTTTCTCTCGACACCAATGGTATAAAATGAGCCTTTCCTTTTTTGAAAGACATTGACCTAAGGGATTACCAGGATTCCCTAATACGATTAGATCCGGGCTTTCCCTTTCTATACGAGACATTATGCTATGGAATCCTTCTCGGAACAAAAGATTACTATGGATTACTGTTTTTCCTTCTAAATTAAAAGCACGAGCATATTCAGTAAAACATGGCTCTATAACAAAGATTTTTTTAGCCTGATGACGACGGGCGATAAAATAAATACCCTGGGTTGCGCCATTGAAGGGAAGAATCAGGTTTTGATCCAAATTATAAAGCAGGGCTATCCTTTTTTGATAAAATTCCCAATCAAGAGGGGGATAATAGGAAACATACCGAAACCAATCATTCCAGTGTTCCTTTAATATTTGAGGCGGACCCCACGGATTTAAGTTAACACTGAAATCCACCGGGGATTTGCCTCTCAATTCCATCTCTATTAGTCGACCACCATGGATGGGTACGTTCATCATTCAACCAGTGCAAATGAGGAGATTAAATCACCTTTGTACAATCTTACCAGGGTTACGCCCCGGGTTGCACGTCCTTGAACTGAAACTTCATTGCAATTGATTCGAATTAGGGTGCCATTTTGCGATGATATCAATATCTCTTCCTGTCCAGAAACTAGCTGAACTCCAATAACTTCGTTTTCTGGTTGGCCAAACTTCATTAAGATAATGCCCTTCCCGCCTCGGTGGTGGACAGGAAAGTTCTGCATTTTTACTCGCTTACCCATGCCCTTAGAGGAAATAATCAATAGATCTAATTTATGTTTGAGAGATGAAGCACCGACAACCCGGTCCTTCGCTCGAAGCGTTATTCCTTTTACCCCTCGACTAACTCTCCCCATTGAGCGAACCTCTTCCTCAGAAAAGGAAATTCCATAACCCTTCGCTGTAGCAATCAGAACTTTTTCCTTTCCATTGGTTACAAATACTGTTGAGAGCTCATCGCCATCATCGAGATTAATTGCTCTTATTCCTCTTCTGGTGATAGAAACATACTCAAGGAGATCGCTCTTTTTAACTATGCCCCGCGATGTAACAAAAAATAAGTACTTTCCTTCGCCAAAATCCTTGAGGGGTATCATATTAATCACTTGTTCTCCGTCTTCGAGTTGGAGTAAATTTACTAAATGGATTCCCTTGGCTTGGCGCTGCATTTCAACCAGTTGATAAGCAGGAAGCTGGAATACCCGTCCCCGACTGGTAAAAAATAGAATTTTGTGAAGAGTCGTTGTAACCGCAATTTGACTAACCAAATCTTCCTCTTTAGTTGTAATACCAGTTACCCCTCGACCGCCTCGTCCTTGACGCCGATAGGAAGAAAGGAGAACTCTTTTGACATAACCATCACGAGTAAGGGTAATAACAATATCCTCTTCAGCAATAAGATCGGTTAAATCAAGAGGCTCCGCTTCATCAACAATACGGGTTCGACGAGCGTCGCCAAACCTTCTTTTTACATCTAAAAGCTCTCTTTTTATTAAGTTCAAAAGGCTCTTTTCATGGGTTAATATATCTTTCAGAGAAGCAATTCTTTTCTCTAATTCCTTATATTCCTCTTGGATCTTTTCCCTTTCCAAGGCCACCAACCGTTGAAGTCTCATTTCTAAAATTGCTTGTGCCTGAGGATCGGAAAACTGAAATTGCTGAATTAAACGATCTTTTGCTTCGGATACATTTTGAGAAGATCGAATAGTATGAATTACCTCGTCTATCCTATCTAATGCCCGAAGGAATCCCTCTAAAATATGAATTCTATCTTCGGCATTTTTCAATTCATACTTACTACGCCGAGTCACCACTTCTTTGCGATAATCGATAAAATGACGAAGAACATCAGGCACGCCCATTACTTCCGGTCGTCCATTAATCAGCGCTAAAAGAATAACTCCAAAGGTAGTTTGAAGAGCGGTTCGACGATAAAGGTAATTCAAAACAAAGTTTGGATTCATGGCATTTTTTTTCAGTTCCAGAACCACCCTAATACCGTCTCGGTCTGACTCATCACGAACTTCACTAACATCAGTGATTTTTTTGTCCATAATGAGTCGAGCAATTTCCTCAACCAACGAAGCTTTGTTGACTTGATAAGGAATTTCACGTATTATTATTGCTTTTCTATGTCGGTCTAAATCTTCAATTCGGGCGTCTCCCCGCAATATTAATTTTCCTCGTCCTTCTCTAAAGTAATCATGAATACCTTCAGTTCCAACTATTAATCCATAAGTAGGAAAATCCGGTCCGGGAATATATTCCATTAACTCCCTCCAAGTTGACTGAGGGTGATCAATAAGATATATAGTGGCATCGATTATCTCCGAAAGGTTATGAGGAGGAATGTTGGTTGCCATTCCAACTGCTATGCCGGTTGCACCATTGGCTAAAAGTTGAGGAAAGTTTGCCGGTAAAACTATCGGTTCCTGCATTGACTCATCAAAATTTGATATAAAGTCGACAGTGTTTTTTTCGATATCCAACAACATTTCTTCGGCAATCAGGTTCATTCTTACTTCAGTATATCTCATGGCTGCTGGTGGATCGCCATCGATCGATCCAAAATTTCCGTGCCCATCAACCAAAGAGTAACGATAGGTAAAAGGTTGGGCCATTCGAACTAAGGTATCATATATAGCCATATCACCATGAGGATGATACTTTCCCAGAACATCGCCAACAATTCGAGCGCTTTTTTTGTATGGTAAATTGTGCCTATTACCCATTTCATTCATTGCAAACAGAATTCGGCGTTGTACGGGTTTCAGCCCATCTCGAGCATCAGGCAATGCCCTTCCGACAATAACGCTCATGGCATAATTTAAATAAGCATCTTTCATTTCATCTTTTACGTCTACAGGAATAATATTCCCTTTATCTTCCGGCATTTAATTCCTCCAAGATTATCTCTTTGAATTATATGTCTATGTTAACTACTTCGTGAGCATGCTCACGGATAAACTCACGACGTGGATCAACAGCATCTCCCATTAAAATGCTAAATATTTCCTCAGCTTCAATACCATCCTCAATAGAAACCTGCTTGAGAGTTCTAGTTTTGGGATCCATCGCTGTTTCCCAGAGCTGTTCTGGATTCATTTCTCCTAAGCCTTTATAGCGTTGAATAGTGTATTTTTTGTTTTTAAAGTCTTTTAATATTTTTTCTAATTCTTTATCACTATAAGCATAAGCATCTTTTTTATTATCCCTTATTCGATAGAGCGGTGGAAGGGCAATATAAATTTTTCCATTTTCTATGAGTGGCTTCATGTATCGGTAAAAAAAGGTTAACAATAAAGTACGGATATGGGCACCATCTACATCAGCATCGGTCATAATTATCACTTTATAGTAGCGTAATTTATCAATGACAAAGTCAAATCCAATTCCACATCCTAAGGCAGCAACAATGTTGCGGATTTCAGCGTTGGAAAGAATTTTATGAAGGTTTGCCTTCTCAACGTTGAGAATTTTCCCCCTTAGGGGTAGAATTGCCTGGAAACGGCGATCTCTTCCTTGTTTTGCTGAGCCTCCTGCCGAATCTCCCTCAACTATAAATATTTCCGATTCCTTGGGGTCCCGACTTGAACAATCCGCTAATTTCCCAGGGAGACTGGATGAGTCGATGCTGTTCTTTTTTCGAGCTAATTCGCGGGCTTTACGAGCAGCTTCACGGGCCCTTGCCGCTTGAATTATTTTTTCGCATATAGCTTTAGCCACATCAGGATTTTCTTCTAAGAAGGAAGAAAGATAGCTATATGTAACTTCCTCCACAATACCTTTAACCTCTATGTTTCCAAGCTTGGTTTTAGTCTGCCCTTCAAACTGTGGTTCAGGGACAAGAACACTAATTACTGCACATAGCCCCTCTCGAATGTCGTTTCCGGTCGGCATTTCCTCTTTTTCTTTTATAAGCTGATAACGTTCTATGTATTCTGAGAATGATCTATTTATCGCCAACTTGAAACCGCTTACGTGACTACCACCTTCTATGGTATTAATATTATTGGTAAAAGAAATAAGGTTTTCCAAGTAGCTGTCGTTATATTGAAAAGCAACCTCAACTTTTACTTCATCCTTTTCACCTTTAAGAAAAATTGGATCGTTATGTACAACGTTTTTACCTCGGTTCAAATAGCTAACAAGAGACTTTATTCCACCGTGATAACAATACTCTTTTTCTTTTTCGTTACGTTCATCTTTTAAACAAATTTTTAGACCTTCATTGAGAAAGGCTAGTTCTTTTAACCTTTGAGCTAAAATATCAAAGTGAAAATTGCGATCTGGGAATATTTCGGGGTCGGGAAGAAAGCGAATTACCGTTCCTGTGTGGTTAGTAAGACCGGCATCGACCAAATCATTTATCGGTTTACCCCGCTCATACCTTTGTCGCCAAATTTTTTGGTTTTGGTGGATTTCTACCTCTAACCATTCTGATAAAGCATTTACAACGGATACTCCCACCCCGTGGAGACCGCCGGATATTTTATAGGAGTATCGATCAAACTTCCCTCCAGCATGGAGTTTGGTGAGGACTACCTCTACTGCTGAACGGCCAACCTTTTGATGAACACCAACTGGAATTCCTCTCCCATTATCCTGCACCATCACACTGCCTTCTTTTTGAATTGTTACAATTATCTCATCACAATATCCCATTAATGCTTCATCCACGCTATTGTCAACAACTTCAAACACAAGATGGTGGAGGCCTTCTACTGATGTATTCCCAATATACATGGATGGTCGTTTTCTAACTGCCTCTAAACCTTCTAAAACCTGTATCTGCTCTGCTCCATAGTTTTTTATATCATTTTTTCTTGGTTCTTCCAAAATCTTTCACCTCATAAATCATTGGTATTATAGATCAGTCGTCTTTTCGATAAAGGGAAAATAAATTTAATTTTTCTATTTTTTCCCTATCCCACGGATTTTTACTTTTTTTACCATTAATCCTTTTTCCTGATAGATTCTGCAAATGTCCGGTATTAATTTTTGCACCTCAAGATTGAATATTGGATCGGTTATACTTAAAAATAAAACACCATTACGATAGCCCTCACACTGGCAAAGCTGGTTTAAATTCGGAAAAAATTCACCAAATAATTCTATAAGTTGGTGAATTTTAATTGTCTCGACTAAGCCCTCTTTCTCTAAGTATTCCTCTAAAATCTCGCCGAGCAAAGTTGGTTTTCCCCAGAAAAAACGAACCACTCGGTTATTCATTACATTTCCCCATTATAATTTTTCCTTTTTCAACATTTAACACTGTTACTCGATTTTTTCGTTTTCTTGCCCAATCATCATTTTCTTGGGTCGTGGATATGAACACTTGCCCTTGGTTTAAGATTTCTTCTAACAATAGATCTTGGTGAGATTGATCAAGCTCAGAAAAAACATCGTCAAAAATCATAATTACTTTGCTTTTCTTGATTAATTGTATCACAGACATCTCAGCTAATTTAATTGATAAAGCAAGAGATTTTTTCTCTCCTTGGGATCCAAAGGTTCGAAACTCCCGTCCATTCTTCTCAAAAACTATTTCATCACGATGCGGTCCAATAATAGTAATCTCTCTTTCTCTTTCTTCCTCCTTAACCATTTCGAAGCCTTTTTCCATATGGATTCCCCCCTCGTTATCCAAGTGATATCCAAACGGTTGGTATCTGAGTATAAGCGATTGGTTGTTCATTCCTAAACGATAATAAAACTCCTTAATTAAAGGGGTGTAGAGTCTCAAATATTCGAGTCTTCCCTTAATAATCTTCTTTCCAACATGAATGAGTTTTTCTGTATAGGTTTCAATTAAATCGTCACTTGCACGCTCACGGAGTAAATAATTTCTACGTGATAGTAATCCCTCATACTGTTTTACCAAGGCAGCATGAGCGGAATATATAAACCCTATTGCCTCGTCTATATATTCTCTCCTGTTTTGTGGTGGACCCGCTACGATTTCATGGTCACTGGGGAAATAACCGACTAACCAAATACCTCGCCTTCCTGATCCGGGATGACCGTTTATTTTCCATTCTTTTTTTTGACCTGGTTGTATTGACACTTCCTTCCAGAAGTAGGTTCCGTCCTCCCCAACCTTAGCTCCTAGATAACTATAACTTTCTCCCCAGGTGACCATCTCCTGGTCTTTTGCTCTTCTAAATGAGCGACCTCTTGATAAAAAATATATCGCTTCCAAGAGATTGGTTTTTCCTTGAGCATTTTTTCCCTGTAAAATAATTAAGTGGTTGGAGAAACTTAAGTTTAATTTTTCCAGATTTCTCCAATTAATACATTTTAATTCTTGAATCAACATGCCCTATTCTTCTTCTCTAACTTTTAGTGGCATGATTAAATGTCGGAATTCGTCATTATCGCCAAATATCAAAACTGGTGCCACTTCACCATTAATACCAATGGTAATATTTTCCCATGGTGCAACTCGAATACAATCAATTAAAAAACGTGAATTAAATGCTATGTTAACAGCTTGTCCTTCTATAGTAACTTCCATTTCTTCTTTTGCTATTCCCATTCCCTGGCTTTCACAGGTCATCATCAATTTTCTATTGTTAAATTGTAAATAAATTGTTTCTTCTTCTGGTGTTGTAACTAATGCGGCTCTTTCTATTCCCTCGAGGAAAGTTTTTCGATTCATAGTTACAGTTGTTGTAAACTCGGTTGGCAAAACTGACTCATACTCAGGAAATTCTCCCTCAATAAGTCGACTATATATTGTTACCGTATCCATATCGAACATAATTTCCCCTTGACCAGGAATAACATCAACTCTTTCTCCCACCATCGCTCTCATGATTGCCGCTGCTACTTTCGAAGGCACAATAAATCGTATCTTTTCTCCCACTAAATCGTTTATTTTTTCTATTTTATGCATACTCAATCTATGGCCATCGGTTGCTGCTAAATACAAAAATGATTCTTTTCCTTCTATAAGAACACCAGTGAGTGGACCACGTGTTTCATCGTTTGATGCCGCAAAAGCTGTTCGGTTATAACCGGTTCGAAGCTGTTCACTCTTGACGGTAAAATATTTATCTTTTTGAAAAGGAGGAAATACCGGAAAATTTTCCGGTGGGTAACCGGTTAACTTAAAAATACTCTTGCCACACCTTAACTCAGTGACCATACTATCTGACAGTGAATTTATTGTTACCGTTTCTCCCACCATTCCCCTCGCTATTCCAATTAACAATTTACCAGGGAGTACAACACTGGTACTTTCTTCCACCTGAGCCTGACACTTTGCAATAATACCCATTTCCATGTCATTTGATAATATCTTAATCGTTTCTTTATTTTCAGCCTCAATTAATAACCCAGTTAAAACAGGAATAGAACTGCGAGAGGGAACACAAACCGAAACATGATCAATCGCCTTCTTTAAGTCTTTTAAACTAACTGTAGCTTTCATGGATTTATCCCCCTGTTCGATAATTGTCCACAATAATCTTATTACTATTACTACTCTTTTTATTTATTTAAAAAAATAGAAGGAGTAGTAGTAGAGAAAAAATCTGTGGATATCTCTCCTTTTTCCTATAACTTTGACAAAAACAATGATAAAAGATTAGGTTTTATTTTGTGAAGTGATTGTGGAAGGAATGTGATTAACTTCCTTCTCGCTGTATTTTTTCTATTATTCCACTAATTTCTTGTGAAAGCTGTGGATTATTTTCCATGTCAGTTTTAATTTTTTCATAAGCGTGAAGAACAGTTGTATGATCTCTCCCACCAAACTCTTCTCCAATAGCCGGGAGGGAATAACTGGTCAGGGAGCGGGTGATGTACATGGCTATCTGCCTCGGAAAGGCTACTTCCCTGGTTCTCTTCTTAGCTCGCATTAGTCCTGGTTTTATTGAGTAATGTTCTGACACGACCCTCTGGATAGTGCTCACACTGATTTTCTTAGCAACAGTTTTTGGGAGGATATCTTTTAATATTTCCTCAGCTATCTCAGGATTAGGACTGATTTGATTCAAAGTGCAATAAGCCTTAATACGAACCAGAGCACCTTCTAATTCTCTAATGTTTGAGGGAATGCGATCAGCAATAAAAAGAATAACTTCATCAGGGATATCAATATGTTCAGTTTCCGCCTTTTTCCTGAGTATAGCAATACGCGTCTCTAAGTCTGGGGGTTGGATGTCGGCCAACAATCCCCATTCAAAACGAGAACGTAATCGATCTTCAAGAGTAGGTATTTCCTTTGGTGGACGATCGCTGGTAAGAACAATTTGCTTTAAAGCATCATGGAGAGTATTAAAAGTATGAAAAAATTCTTCTTGAGTTCTCTCTTTGCCGGCTAAAAATTGAATATCATCAATAAGAAGAACGTCAACATTACGGTATTTTTGACGAAAATCCTCAGTCTTATCGTCCCTTATGGAATTGATTAACTCATTGGTGAATTTTTCAGAAGAAGAATAGACAATACGAGCTGATTGATTTTTTTTTAATACCTGGTGCCCAATTGCGTGCATTAAGTGTGTTTTTCCTAAACCGACTCCCCCATAGATGAAAAGGGGATTGTACGATTTAGCAGGGCTTTCTGCCACGGCAACCGCAGCAGCATGGGCAAACTTATTACTATTACCGACAACAAAAGAAGAAAAACTATAACGAGGGTTAAGGTTGGGCTTTTCCCAATCGCTAGATTGAGAAACAAGAATAGGAGTAGGATTTTGAGAAATTGGAGGATAATTATCCACAGAAAGGATAACTTTCAAGTCTGAAATATCTTTCCCAACGGTTTTTGAAAAAGAAAAGCGAAGTAGATCCAAATATTTCTGTTCGACCTTCTCCCGTGCCAAGCCGGAAGGAACACTAAGAATTAATTCATTGTCACGAAAGGAAATAGGATGAATTGTTTCAATCCAAGCTGCATATTCTGGAACCGATAATTGCTTTTCCAAATAAGAGATGGTTTTTATCCACAACCCATCTAATGTGCTTGATACATCATTCATAAAAAGCCACCCCAACTTATTTAATTGTAATTCACAAGGATATCCACAAGGAATTCTAACCCCCTGGATGAGGGCAATAGAAAATTGCAAAAGCGCATGACAAGGGGTTATATGAGTAAGAAGAGAACAATAAAATGTTTTTTTTAAAATTTTACTCTCGCCCTATTAAACCATAAAGGAAGGCTTCTTGGCAAGTTATCCACAAGTTGTTAACAGGTGTGGATAACTTTATTGTTATAACTTTTCCCTTGGTGTTGAATAGTATATCATGAGGAAGCTATTTATCGAAAAATTGAATAGATGATAAATGAGGATAAAAACTTGAGGAAATCGACTTTTCCACAGATAAAACCAAGATATTCACAGATTCTTGTGGATATATACTCTTCAACTAAAAAAGGGACCAGTGGTGACTTTTAATGTTACCCTATTTTTCTCCCATCAAGCACTGATGCTCCTTAGAAGGGAAAAAAATTAAATATTGAAAGCGTTTTGGAAAAATTCCCCTCATAGAAAAAACAACCTTATCCTTTTACTGCGCCTTGAGTGAGCCCACCAACCAATTGCTTTTGTACAAATAGAAAGAGAATAAAAACCGGAATACAGATGAGAACCGAGGCGGCCATAAGGTTTCCCCAATTGGTTTCATATTGACCAACAAAGTCGAATATGCCAACCGGAAGAGTTCTTTTGTCTTGGCTGGTTATGAAAGTTAGAGCAAACATAAATTCCTGCCACGTAAGGAAAAGAATATAGGCAGCAGTTGCGCCAACACCAGGTCGTATCAATGGAACGACTATTTTCTAAACTTCTCCTTTTTTTCCTCTCCTACTAAGGGAAAAGGACGATGTTGCCGATATCCCGAATTGAAGACTTTAAAAATTAATCACTGACCGAACGGCTTTTTCAATATCGTCTTCTTGAGGAATGACATAACTTTCCAAATGCGGAGCCATTGGGATCGGGATGTCTTTAGCACCAACTCGCTTAATCGGAGCATCAAGATAGTCGAAAGCTTCATCAGCAAGGCGTGCTGCAATTTCAGCACCTGGCCCATAACTTAAATGGGCTTCATGAACAATGACCGCCCGATGGGTTTTTTTTACTGAATGAACCAAGGTTTCAATATCTAATGGAACCAGAGTGCGGGGATCGACAACTTCAATACTAACTCCTTCGTTTTGTAAACGTTCGGCTACCCGCAATGACTTGTGTATTGTTTCTGCGGTGGCAATAATCGTTACATCACTCCCGGTTCTTTTAACGTCTGCAACTCCAAAAGGAATAGAATACATTTCTTTTGGGACATCACCTTTGAGATTGTATAGTCCTTTATGTTCGTAAAAGAGCACCGGGTTATTGTCTTCAATAGCAGTTTTAAGTAGACCCTTTACATCATAGGGGGTCGAAGGAACGACGGTTATAAAACCTGGGATGTGGGCTAACATCCCCTCTAAGGATTGAGAATGTTGGGCTGCTGCGGACTGACCGGCACCAATAGTAGTTCGAATCACCAAAGGAAGTTGACATTGGTCGCCAAACATGAATCGCATCTTCGGTGTTTGGTTAACCAACTGATCACCTGCAACAAAAAGGAAGTCGCAGAACATAATTTCGGCTATCGGTCGCTTTCCTACCGAGGCAGCGCCAGTGGCAGCACCCACAATTGCTATTTCAGACAAAGGAGTGTTACGGACTCGCTCATTTCCAAATTTTTCCCATAATCCTTTGGTAACGCTAAATGCCCCGCCCAGAGGTCCAATGTCTTCTCCCAATAAAAAAACATCGGGATTGGTTTCAAGTTCATAATCTAAAACTTCATGAATGGCTTCACGATAAGTAATTTGTCGCATGATTCATTCTCCTTCTCAGTGTATATAAAGTGTAGAGAGGCAAGCTTGTGGATCGGCATAAGGCGAGGTACGACCGAATTCAATGGCATCATTAATTTCATTGACAATCTCCTCGGTAAGAGCTTCAATTTCATTGGAAGTGATGAATTTTTGGTCGAGGAGAAACCTTTCAAAGTTTACGATGGGGTCTTTCTTTTTCCATTCCTCGATATCAGCCTTGGTCCGGTATGGCTGAGGATCACCTTCCCAATGTCCGCGGTATCGATAGGTTTTAGCTTCCAATAAGGTCGGTCCTTTACCTGACCGAGCCCTTTCAATGGCCGTTTGAGCGTTTTTGTAAACTGAAATGACATCCATGCCATCGGTGGTTACTCCCGGCATCCCGTAACCCACCGCCCGGTCGGCAATATTATGGATTGCCTGATGCTCGGCTTGTGGTGTGGTTTCAGCATAAAGATTGTTTTCACATACATATACAATGGGGAGTTTCCAGGCTGAAGCCAAATTGAGGGATTCATGAAAAGCACCTTGATTCGAGGCTCCATCGCCAAAGAAGCACACCGTAACCTTGCCGTCTTTTTTCATCTGACTTCCCAAGGCCGCACCAGTAGCAATGGGAATACCCCCTCCTACAATTCCATTGGCACCCAGCATTCCCAGGGAAAAGTCAGCTATGTGCATGGATCCCCCTCTTCCCTTGCAGTAGCCGGTTTCTTTGCCATATAACTCAGCCATCATTTTCCGAAGAGACACTCCTTTGGCAATACAGTGACCATGGCCTCGATGGGTGCTGGCGATATAATCACTAGGGTTTAGCGCCAAACAAACGCCTGCAGCGACAGCCTCTTCCCCGATATAACTATGAAGCCAGCCCGGTAATTCATGAGCAGCAAATAACTTTACTGCTTCCTCTTCAAAGATCCGGATCTTTTTCATGGTTATGAGAAGGATTCGAGCCAAATCTTTTTCAATCATAAACGCTATTCTCCTTTATTTGATATTAGTTTGTTTCCTTTATGATACTTAATTTTTTCAAAACCCCTTTTTAGAGGAGATTTGAAAAAAAATTATTGCTGCTCACTCTGACCCTCTCCCACAAAGGGGCGAGGAAAAAATAAATAAAAGAATGAAATAGTTCCTTCTCCCTTGATGGGATAAGGTGAGGGTGAAAGCTCAGGATTCGACATGCCATGGCAGGTCGCTATATTAATTAAAGAATGGGCACAATACACAATATATTGTGCCCCGACATTTTATATTCTTTGGTAGGGGCTTGATTTATCATGCCCGTGGATTTTCAGGATAGACCCTCATGCTGCCTAGCAGCACCAGATGAGCATGAAAATACCTACCTAAATCCGTCATTGAGAGGAGCAAAGCGAAGTGACAATCTCATTTAGCAAAATTTTGTTTATGTAGCTTTCTCATTATCTCAGGGTAACCATTAAAAAAGAAAAACACCCTCCCCGCCGCGAAAGCGGCACCCCTCCAAGGAGAGGAATTGTTAAAATCATTCTTTCTCATTTTGTTTTAATCACTTTTCACTTATTTCGGTATTTTCAGGATAGAACGGGAGGAGGTTTCTCATTTCCCGATTCCATATTTTAGAATGATTACGGTCTTAAGCCAATTGGATCACCGTCGAATAAACAAGTTTAGAAGTTAGGCGCGCTATAAGAGCTTGGATAGAGCTCGGTGACAACCTTAAACTGCTGGACCACATAATACTTTTCAACTTCGACTAAAATGAGCGCACAGTTCGGGGAATCGGTGAATTCAACCAGTGATGGGTGTTTGATAAGATGATGAAGAAGGAAGGGCGCCTTTTCATCCAAAGCAAGCTCCCGAGCATTCCCAAAAACGGTTACTGCAACAGCTCGATGTAGATTGCTTTCCTGGTTTGACCGGTTGTCAACGAGGAGAGAAACACGACGATTTTTTTTCAGATTGGTATATTTTTGAGTATTACGGTATGTCGCAAAAACTATTGAATGTAAATCATCGGTGGCCGAAAAATTGACAATACTACAATGAGGCGTATTTCCATTGGAAGTACCTAACACTGCCAGATTTTGAGTTTGCATTAAATTTTGGATAATTGGTATAACTGATGAGTTTTTCATTTTGATTATCGAAATCTCAATGAATTTTAATCACTTTTTCACTCATTTTAACATAACTTGACAATCGAAATAGGTTTTTTGAAGAAAACTAAAATAATACTAAAGTTGAATTACTAAAAGATAAAAAATAGCAACTCAGCCGATTTTTTATTGTTAAGAAGCTCTTGTAAAACTCTTAATTATAAAAAAATTGAAAGTTAATGGATTGGCATTAAAATGAAACCAGAATATGCCAAACAAAAGTCCAGGCAAGACGATCGGTGTTTTCCCAAACTTCCCGCACTATCGTCTCATCTCCGGTAATCTGAGGAATTCTTTTTCTTTCCTCATCCCAAGGGAGAAAGACTCCAGGGGTACGACCAGTTTTCAAATGGTGGTTTTCCATTGCGCAACTCCTTTACATTAATACTGCCCGTATTCTCGAGTAAATTCGGTGAGGGCTTGGATGCAGTCGACCCGAGCATCGTTTTGGATAATAGCCCCGGCATCCATAATATATCCCCCATCTTGGGCGACGCCATCGATTACTTTTTTACAATAAGCTTTCACTTCTTCAGGTTCTCGATGGAAAAGATCATTGGGAATTCCGCCACTTAAACAAAACTTATCACCGAAAATCTGATGAGCTAAGAAAATATCTCCCCGGTCAACATGGTAGATAATGCTACCGGCAGGTAGTTCCCGAAACGTTTCCAAATGATGATCCCAATTTCCTTCAGCGTAAAAGAGAACTTGATTTCCGTGTTTCCATATTTCTTCGATAATAGGTTTGAGAGTAGGCCAAAAGATATTTTGAAAATGATCATGAGAAATGAGAGGAACACAACTGCGATGCATCCAGAAACCAATAGGTACTTGTTTTTTTGGATCAGCGCTATCAAGAGCGACCTGCAGAAGGTGAGGCATCATCGCTTCACAAGCTTCTAATACCTTTTTTGGTTGATAGCAGAGGTCATTAGCTAGTCCGTAATATCCCCTTAATTTGTCAGCAAGAATATCAAGAGGAGCCTTGAGAATACCGCAGATTGCTGACACGGTTCCGCATTCGGTTTGCAGAGATTGGGCCAAATTTCCTAAAACGTTAAAATATTCGGTCATGGCCATGCCGCCCTTAAGTAGGGCAAGATTATGACGCTCACTAATCGGTTGGCCAGGGCGTTGGATTTCGCTTGAAACTTGAGGCAGCCAAATATTAAATAAGTATCCAGTAGGGTCAGCTATTAATAAATCATAGTCCTCGGGAGGCATGAAAGCTTTTTCTTCGGGGGGTTCTTTATACTGAAAGCCAACTTGGGGCGGTAAATCAATCCCAGGAATACCATAATAAGTAAGGCCTATCGCCTGTACGAGGCCAGTCCAACAGTAGATCATATTCGCAGGAATGGCATCCCAATCAAAATCATGAGCACATTTCAAATAAGCTTTTACTGCATAGCGATAATCATGAGTTGCTTGTTGAGCGGTATAACCAGCATACTGAGAAGCAAACTCAGCAACAAAAGGACGGATAGGGATCATGTCTGGTTTGCCGTTTCTCATGGCGGTGACATACCGTTTAAGCCGGGATTGATAAAGTTCTTCGGTGGTCATCAAGAATCCTCCTTGTAAAGTAGATCGTGTTCCTTCATTTTATCATTCTTCATAATACTATCAAAAAACAATAGAATACTTTAATTGGTAAATTAATTTTCTCTCACTTTTCCGAAAGAGAAATTGAGAGGGATTCGATTTTTTTCTGACTTTTTAAATCTCCCCCTCATCCCCCTTTTGCCAAGAGGAGGATCAATTGCTGAGCAAGGATTTTCATCCTCTTATGTTCCACAAGGTGGCATTAGGGCTTATTATATAAATTCCAAGATGTAGGCCAAGGGGAAAAAAAGAAGGCGATTAAATTAGGAAAGAAAAGGGGAAATAGAAATTTAATATAAAAAAAAAGAGAATATAATCACAACCCAACCGATGTCGACTAAAAAGGTGTAAATCAATTTTTTTAAGTTGAGGTCGACATCGGTTGGGTTCTATAGATTTATTCTAATCCTACGTACTCGTACATAGTATTTCCGGCTTGGCTGAAATCTAACTCCTTGCCCTTTCCTTCTTTGAGGGCAACTCGGCAGAGGTCAATAGCACCATCTAATAAAAATCCAGGAATATTCAGGTCATCGCACAGTTTTTTCATATAGTTTAAGTCTTTAAGTCCGAGCTCAAGAGCAAAGTCCATGCGATAATTCTTATTTATATATTTTTCGCTATAAAACTGGAAAACCCAGTTAGAAAACACTTCATTGTTAAGGGATTTATAAAGCTCCTGTGGATTGATACCATATTTAGCAATAATTGGGTAGAGTTGGGCATAAATAAGCGCTTGAGAAAGTCCGGCGAAGTTTTGAGCGATTTTTATTAAGTGTCCGTTTCCCGATGGTCCTACATAGTCGTAATGTTTACAGTAACAGCGGAGAAGGTCGTCAGCTTTATCAACATCTTCTTTGTCTCCAGCTGCGACAGCAATCAATTCTCCTCTATCAGCCTCAGCAGGACCAGCGATTAGCGGGGAGTCAACCAGGCCACCTCCGGCAGCCTTAATCTTGGCATGGAGTGAACGAGTCGACATGGGATAGCTGGTTGAGGTATCGACAATAATCTTTCCCTGAACCCCCTCGTTGAGAAATTCATTCATAATTTTTTCAACTACAGCAGAGTTTGGAAGGGAAAGAAAAATAACCTCACTATTTTTTAAAACTTCCAAAGGAGAATGAGCCAATGCAGCTTTTCCTTTAAAGGATTGCATTGCATCCTGGTTGATGTCAAAAACGGTTAATTGGTTACCTTTCAGAATCAAATTCTTACACATACCCCTTCCCATATTGCCTAATCCAATAAATCCAACTTTTCTCATGATATCAAAATCCTCCCTTTTTATAATTTAAGTAAGAGAAATAAAAAATTTTATTTACTAACTCAACTTTAGTACCAAAATAAATACTAAAAAAACTAAAAAACTTAGTGTTTTTGAATAAAAACACCCCCTCCTTTCTGGTCGACACAAAACGAAAGTTATAGTCGTATACATCATAACTATGTGGAAAGACGTCTTCATGTATATCAAGACAAAAAACGACGGAAATGAAAGGATTCTATCGCAAGTTTTTCTTCTTTTTATAAGAGTTTAAATTAAACCAACTTTTTCAGAAACACTATGTCCATTGTGAAAAGAATATTCCAGCGAAAGACATCTTTATGATTATATTTCTTCTTGTTTTTATTGAGAAAATCTTCTCATGTATCTTCTTTAGCTCAATTTAAGCACCATAACTAAATCGTCGATGGTTCTTCTTGTACATGAACCTGGAAATACAAGGTTGAAGGATTGTCCCAATTCTTTGATTGCTTTACTGAAAACTACAGTTGTGATTTTCGAATTCTCATCCTCTGTCTTGATGATGAAATGACATCAATCCTTTTGCTTTGTTGCTGTTTTACTCTCGCTACCAGGAAAGTAAGTTCTGTCCAATGAATGTCTCCGAAGCCTCCTTTGACGTATAGAAGACGAGAGCTCGTATTCGAAAAAATCTTGAGAAAAAGAACTTGATGTACTCTCCAAACTCTTCGATAGAGCCTTGAAATACTGCCTTTATTATCCGACTATCCTCATTGATAGCTGGTTTAGCTTGCCAACCCTCTTCAAACAATATAGTGCTCGGGAGGTCTAACTGTAATTATGTTCTCAAAAACACTCCGAAAATTAACTACTCATTTGAAGAGGAAACACTTTCTATTTTATCCATTTTCATTAGGATTTATAAAAACACAAGGAAATAACCTTGGTTCGTTTGTGTTAAATCCTTGTCTCGCTAGCAAATTCCTGCATGCCCATATTATTTTGTTTGGCATTAAAAACAAAAATCCAGCACCCAGCTCTTCTTGCTAATGAATTTAACTCTTTCTGAATAAAAAAATCATCGCCCTTATTAGGAAATGCTTGAATATTAAGGCTTTCTTCAAAATTATCAAGCCTTTTATGAAGCTGGCTTGGGTAATTCCAGGTTCGATAGTATGATGCATTCTTGATTCGTGCCGATATCGTCTTCATTCTATATATCATGCTCACGGTTTTTTATTTGGAGAAAAAGGGATTCCCTGACTCTTGGCGAGCTTTTTTTATGGGTGCTGTGATGAGATTCGAAATATCTTTCTTGAGGAAGAATTCTTTATTCTTTGAGCTTTTTATGCCAATTTCCAAAAAATTTTTAGCTCTTTCTCAAGAAAAAAGCTACCAGCTAATTTTTATATAGTTTCTCTTTATAGTTGAGAAAATGGGATATTATTGAATTGCGAAAATCAGGAATCAGGTTATTAGTAAATGCTTCATAGAAACATTATGGTTTGACATTTGAAACCGAATTTCGTTCAATAATTTTGGTTTTAAGAAGAATCCTATTCTCCTTAACTGGTTTGGCATCAATATAGTTGATCAACATTTCCATACCCTTATAGCCCATTTCTCTTTTAGGATAGTCAATAGTGGTAAGTGGTGGTGATGAATATTCTGATAGAAAAATGTTATCTAAACCAATTAAGGATACTTGATCCGGTATATTGATTTTTCTTTCAACAATAGCCTTCATAGCCCCAATAGGTATAAGATCGGAGGTAGCAATCAGTGCAGCAGGAAAAACCATGGAAGGGAGAAGACGGGAAAAAATTTGATAGCTCGCTTCAGTCTTTTGAGTTTTAAAGCCCTCCTCAATGATAATTTTTTCTGGGTCGATAGTAAGATTATTTTTTGTTAAGCAGTCAAGATAACCGTTTAATCGATCATGGAACATAGGTAATAATAAAGGTTCTGAAAAAAAATAAATATTTCGATGTCCACAATCAATCAAATACTGAACCCCATTAAAGACTGTCTGGTAATTATCTATTTCTATTGATGGGACTAATCCATTTTCTACTTTAATATCAATGGCTACAATAGGAATGCCTTTATCAAGATAATATTTTATCTTTTCGTCATCAACTATGTAGGTACAAACAATGATTCCATCAACATGATTTGAGAGGATATCCAAATCTCTTTGTAATTTGTTTTTACTAAAACTATTACAGGAAACAATTAGTGTATATCCTTTACGAGCAGCAACTTTTTCCAAACCATCCAATATTACAGAGTAAAAGGGATTTGCAATTTCGGGAATGGTTATTCCTACGGTTCTAGTTTTAGTCCCCCTTAATCCACGAGCAAATATATTTGGAGTATAGTTTAATTTTTTTATGGCTTTTTGAATATTCAATTGGGTGTTCGGATTTATTACTTCCCTTCTATGAAAATAATTCGATACGGTTTGTGCCGATACACCTGCTTCCTTAGCTACATCTTTAATTCCACATTTTTTTTTAATAGAAATCACCTCAAAAAATATTTTGATACTAAGGTAAAATTTTTAAAAATTGAATGCTTTTATTTGGTCATAATAAAGATAAAAACTGTGACGAATTAAAATGGTAACCTTTATCTTTTCTCAGAAGGACTTTTTTAAAAACATCAATATACCAAAATATACATAACCACGAGATTTCTGACATTTTCATTAAATTAAGCTTTTAAAGAGATTAAAAAGAAGGGATTAATAAGCCAGGACGAATTAAAGTTGTTATTGAAAAATTTTTAAGTTATAGATCAAATAAATGTTATTCAATTTATCGAAATATTATTTAAGTATCGTTTGTTAAGATAATTATTTATAAAATTAAAATGTGCTTTTTTAAGTTTTTTATTCTAAATTATTTTTGCTAAAAAATGGAGATAAATATTTATTAATTGTTAACATTCTACAGCAGTA